>OGSU01000543.1_pt1 | contig 13276 bp, 9 predicted proteins | sample 1573911 | NCBI WGS metagenome assembly OGSU01 (sample SAMN03295839, study PRJEB24534) | human gut metagenome | isolation source: fecal sample 7 from infant 5 | host: Homo sapiens | place: USA: Pittsburgh, PA | collected 2014-07 | reverse complement strand
ACTTTTCGGAAATTAAAGAAGGACAGCCCAATGTTTCCTAAAACGAAACAAGCGGTTACCAGAAAAACAGAAGAATAGCCAAAACCATGGGCAACTGTCGACCCTACCATCGGTCCTAAAACTTGACCGAAATTACTACACATCTGATTGTAACTATAAACTCTACTTACGCCCTCCGTTGGCGTTATTTTACTAATTAACGTATTAATTGATGGCATTAAAGCACCTGTTGAAAAACCTAAAAGGAATCGTAAAACACCTAACTGAAAAGGTGTTTGCACAAACGCCATGGGAATGTAACAAATAAAAGAAAGAATTAATCCGCCTAATAAAACTTTTTGGTTCCCAATGCGGTCCCCAATTTTTCCCAAAGTTGGAGAAGAAATAATTGCTGAAACGCCGGCAATCGAAACAATCAAACCACTAACAAATAATACATTCTCTGTATCGCCACTTAAAGATCGAATATATAGCGTTAAGATTGGGCTGATACTTGTAATTCCTAATTGTAAAATTAACGTAGTCACAAACAAACCAATCAATACTGAAACATGATCCATCTTACTAAAAATTTCTTTCGTCGTTAATAAATCCTTTTTCTCAACTGGTTGAAAATCTTCTTTAACTAAAAAGATAGTCAACAACGTTGTAATGAATAAAATAACGCCGGTAATAATAAAGACATTTTCCATTCCAAACCACTGTGCCAACGCACCGCCAATCGATGGCGCAATTAACGTCCCAGCAATTGCACCTGTTGATAATGTCCCTAGAGCCCAGCCATTTTTCTCTTTTGGCGCCTGCGACGCAATCATCGCTGTTGCGTTAGGAATATAGCCGGATAAAATCCCGCTCATAAAACGCATAATCAACAGCCAGTATACATTAGGGACAAATGCTAACGCCCCCATTGTGATCGTCATTCCTGCTGCAGCGCGAATCATCATAATTTTCCGACCTTTTCGATCAGCTAAATTTCCCCAAATCGGTGCAACAATCGCAGCAGCAAACGCCGTGACAGAAATTGCCAATCCAGAAAACAACTCTACTTGACTCTTAGGCGTCCCTAATTGTTCAACGTATACTGGAATAAACGGCATAACTAAGCTAATACTCGCGCCTGTAAAAAAGCAACCAATCCATGCGACTAATAAATTCTGCTTCCATTTTATTTTCATACTTTTATCCACCTTATCACCTCTTCACCTACCACTATACTCTAAAAGAGTGAATCTCTCAAAAGAAAATTCTTTTAAAAAAAAGTCTGACAGACCGGTCAAAACGACCAATCTGCCAGACTTCTTAACACTTGGGCTTAAGATAAACAGCTGAATAAATGCAACACCTTCGAAGCTAACCGCTGTTATCTCAGCCTCACTTCTATTTACTATAAAATAGCTAAGATTACAAAGTTTAAGATAAACAACGCATCAATGACCCAAATAATTGGTGAAACTTCTTTTGCTTTTCCTTTGACTACTTTCACCACTACATAAAAGATGAACCCAGCAGCAATCCCATAAGAGATGCTATAACATAATCCCATGAAAATTGAAGCAAAAAATGCTGGAATCGCATCTTCTAAATCCGTCCAATTGATGTCTTTGAAAGAAGCTAACATCATAATTCCCACTAAAATTAACGCTGGAGCCGTAGCTTGTGCTGGCACAATAGCAATAAGTGGTGAAAAAAGACTACTTAGGGCAAATAGAATTGCTACCACTACCGATGTCAAACCTGTTCGACCACCCGCACCGATTCCTGCTGCACTTTCTACATAAGTTGTCGTATTCGATGTACCAAAAATCGCACCGATAGATGTTGCAATAGCATCTGCAAATAGAGCTTTGTCCATTTTAGTGCTGAAACCCTTACTATCTTCTAAAGCTAATTCATCTTCTTTAGAGAAAATCCCTGTTCGACGTCCCGTACCGATAAATGTTCCAATTGTATCAAACGTATCTGATAAACTGAAGGCAATAATGGTCATTAAAACTTGAGGAATTTTTGAAGAATCGCTAAACAATGACTGTAAGCCCTCAGCACCAAAAGCAGCGCCAAAAGTTGTACCTAATTCTTTAAATGAATTGCCCAACGAATTAGCATGCCAATCAACCGAAGCAGTGTCTACCACCCCCATTGGAATTGCGACTAACGTAGTAACCACAATGCCAATTAAAATAGCCCCACGAACATTGGTGACAACTAAAATCGTTGTTAAAACTAACCCAATTACCGCCAAAATAATAGCTGGATTATCAAAATTTCCTAAAGCGGGCACGATACTCGAACCATTCACAACACCATTTTGAGGTTCTGCTTGTACTGTGAAACTTAGTAAGCCAGCATTTTTCAACCCTACATAAGCGACAAAAATTCCAATCCCACCACCAATAGCATGTTGTAAACTCTCTGGAATTGCTTTAATAATCATTTTGCGAATTTTTGTCACTGTAATCAAAATATTAATCAAACCACAAATAAAAACCATTGCTAATGCTTGTTGCCAAGTATACCCCATCCCAAAAACGACCGTAAACGTGAAGAAAGCATTGAGTCCCATTCCCGGTGCTTGAGCGTAAGGTACATTAGCAAACAGCCCCATAATTAATGTACCGATGATTGAAGCAATAATGGTCGCTAAAAAAACAGCCTGAAAAGGCATCCCTGTTTCTGAAAGAATGGACGGATTAACAAATAAAATATAACTCATTGCAAAAAAGGTCGTAACCCCCGCCATTATTTCAGTTGATACCGTTGTCTTGTTTTCCTTTAATTTGAAAAACGTATTCATAATTGCACTTCTCTCCCTTAAAATCCATGTTTTCGAATAATTACTCTTTGATTATAAGAGAATTGCTATCTTTTTACAACAAAATATTAACTATTATATATACTTTTCTATATAACGTTCGTGTTTTGTAGATATAAAAAAAGAAAAAGCTTTACATTGCTTCTTCTTTTCCTAATAATTGGATTAGCCCAAACAACAGCATCTGTAGAAACATCATTAATAAAATAAACATTAATTTTTGAAGGGACCAGTCAAAAAAGATAATTTTCACTGTTTCAATTGGATTCATAAAAAGATAGACACTGTGTAATCGATCAAAACGTCCAACATAAATCGCCAAAGCAGACAAGAAATGAAGGCTGGCTTGAAAGCCTATAATTGTTCTATAGCCGCAATAACTTTGCAATTTTTGGCTAACAGTTGTTACTGTTTTCATCCCTAAAAGCCCATATATAACAATCCCGCTAGTTAAGCAAACAAACGCCCACCAATCACCAATTTGGTTTGCAAAAATCGTATTAAAGCCTCGATAAATAGATAGCGTTTCTAAATGAAAAAAATCCGTAAATAGGTACGGCGCATTAGGATAAAAAATTAACCAAGCAAAACCTATCAACCAATCCCTTTTACGTTTTTCTGCGTTTAAAAGATAACTAAGTTCAATTGGAATATAGGCTAACAACACGTTCAACGCCATAAAATGAAAATGCGTAGCAAATAACCACATATAGATACAATAGATTAAGGTGATCACTCGTAAATAATTTCTAGAATTTTTCAAGATGCTCTGCGCTCCTTTTTCAAACGGTTTATTTTAGTGTAGCATACTTCTTAAGCTTTTTTTTAAACCTTATAAATGAACATGCTTCTCCCCTTGATAATCTTCGGTTTTATGCTAGACTGAGTAAAAGGCATTTAGGAGGAATTTTTACTTGAAAAAATTAATTGCTATTGATTTAGACGGCACAACATTAAATGCGCAGTCTTTAATCAGTCCAAAAACCGAACAAACACTAAAAAAAGCGATTGACAACGGTCATTACGTCAGTATTGCCACTGGACGTCCCTATAGAATGAGTCATCAATTTTACCAACAACTTGGCCTAACGACCCCTATGGTTAACTTTAACGGCGCTTTAGTCCACATTCCAGAGAAAAAATGGGACTTGGAAAGCGAAGCCAATATTGAGCGTGACCTAGTCTTTGACATTTTGGCACAGAAAAAAGAATTACAATTAGATTTTGTTGCTGCTGAAAACAAAGAAACATTTTATATCGATACGTTAGATGGGTTCGATCCGAAATTTTTTGCTTCCAAAGCAACCTTAGATAATTTACTTACTGCTAAAAATTTACGAACAAATCCTACCTCAATGATGGTTCGGACCACGCCAAACCAAGCTGAAAAAGTTGCTGATACATTGACAAAACAATATGGTGATTATATTGATGTCCGCACTTGGGGCGGTCCAATGCCTATTTTAGAAATGGTTGCAAAAGGAATTCAAAAAGCCCATGGCGTTGATCAAGTGGCGAACTTTTTATCTGTCAAACCAGCTGATATCATTGCTTTTGGCGATGAACATAATGACGAAGAAATGTTAAGTTATGCTGGTTGGGGTGTTGCTATGAACAATGCCACGGATAAAATTAAATCCGTAGCCAACGATGTCACTGAAAAAACAAATGATCAAGATGGTTTAGCAGATTACTTAGAAAATTATTTAGATCTATAAAAGGCTAAGATAAAAGTATTTCTTTAAAAAGAACTTGCTTTGGTTTAGCTGATAATCTTAAGATTACGAAAGTAGGGCATAAGTCGAAACGACTTATGCCCTACTTTCATTTTTTTTATTCCTTCAATGAATTTTGAAACGTGCTGATTTTTTCAGCCAATCTTTGATAAGTAGTAAAAGACGGATGCTGTAGCTCTTGTTCTTCGTTAACGGATAAAGTTTGTTGTGTCGTAATGGCCTTTGTTAGTGTATCTACAAAATGAATAAAAGAATTGTTGGTTTGTTTATTATATCCTGGTGAATAATATTTCGATTGACGATAAAAAGGCCGCAGGGCTGTTTCTGTGATTTTTTCCTGTTCATCTGAAAAGTATTCATCATAGCTGACATGTTTTATTTTCTGCTCTTCTGTTATCACTTGAAGTCGAGCGATTAGGCCATTGCCTAAATCTTCTGCGTAACCGATATACGTTTCTTTCGATGGCTCTTTTAGCCAAGTGTCCATCTCTGCTGCTAAAGGCATTAATCCTTCACGCGCAGAAGTTGATGAACCGCGTACCGTATAAAAATTACCTGTGACACGATTTTCGTCACGCATTTGTTTTTCTACATAAGTAATACCATTAACAACGGTGACTAACGTATCGTCTGTGCGCGTGTTGCTTGCTTGAAATTCAGGATAATCTGACAGGCGTTTGTTGACACCCGAATAGCGTGTATCATAATAAGGGTCACTAGCAAACTCTGTAAACTCAACATTCAGAATCCGTTGCGTTTCAGGTTCCGTAATAATCTCTACAATGCCGTAATTTCCGCCAGTAAATACACCTTCATTTTTATAATAGTTACCCGTCATTAATCCCAAAGGCGGTTGATTGGACCAAAACATTTTTTCCTTTTTTTCTTCTGGTGTATATTTTGCTGGTGGGGTTGTCCCAAATGTCGTTTGTGTGGCCCCTGTAACCACTTCGTACGTGTATTCATGAGAATCAAAAGTCAATTGATTAGCAATCAGTTCGTCATTTTTAGTCGGCGCTTGTTTTTCCACCGCAGAAGTCGTTTGATTGGTGACGGTAACTTGCTTCACTTGCTTTGTCTCTTGCGGACCACTTGTTGTTTGTTTCGTTGGCTCTTGATCTGGCGTACAACCGACCAAAACAAATAATCCGATAAAAACCAACATTCCTTTAATATGTTTCATTCACTTCTCTCCTTTTTATAAACGCTTAATTTCCTCTTATCTCCAGTGTAGCAAACATTTATAAACCAAAACTGACGGAAAAATGAATAAATAATAAACAAAAACGCTAAGCCTCTTGCAGCTTAAGAGACTTAGCGTTTTTTTATTTAATTGCTTGGCGCTTTTGGCGCAACCACTCTTCTTTAATGTGTTCAGATAGGCGAATCATTCGTTTACCAACTTCACTATATTGGTTAGTAGCTAAATTGGCTAAAGAAATTCGAACTGACCATTTGTCACTCCCGAAAGCATCCGCTTTTAAAAGCATTAATTTTTCTTTTTCTGCTAAAGAGGTTAATACTTTTGTGATCGTCCACGATTTCGTTAAATAACTTGAAAATTCTGGGCCATAACGTTTTTCTGTCCAGTCTCTAAAGTTAATTTCACAATAGTATGCTGTATTTAAACTTGCTAAAGGCTCTTCAATGCCTAAGGTGCGGAACAAGAGCTTTTCACGCGTATGACAAATATCCATCACTTCGTCTTTATATGCTTGACCGTCTTTTAACAAAGCATACAAACTAAATAAAGCCATCATCGCTTGCTGAATAGAAGAAAGTCCCGCTGCATGGTTCAACGCAATATCGCGGCTGTCTGCGACTAAGCGGCTGATAAAGTTAATTTGGCTTGTGTCTGCATTCAATGTAGCATAACGTGCCTGTAATTCCATTTTTCGAGCCACTGGCAATTCTTTTAATAATTGATCAAAGATGTTCTCTTGACTGACCGCAATAGTCCCCACACGCCAACCGGTAGCGCCAAAGTATTTAGAATAAGAATAGATACAGGCTGTATTGTAAGGTAACTCCGTAAATAGTGAACGGAAAGCTGGCACAAAGGTTCCGTAAACGTCATCTGTTAAAATCATTAACTTAGGGTTATCCACTGCAACGATTTGTTTGATTTGTTCAATGGTAGGTTTTCCCATAGCATTAGCAGTTGGATTGCTGGGATTTACGACAAAAACCGCTTTGATGGACGGGTCTTTTAGTTTATCAATTTCCTTGTTTGAGTATTGATACGTCGTTTTTCCATCAATAATCATTTGCTCTGCTTTGATTTTAACCACGTCAAAATCATAACGTGGTAGTTCTGGAATTTCTAGATAAGGAGCAAACGTTGGTAATAACAACGCAATACGATCACCTTTTTCTAGTAAATAATTATTTGCCAACGTATCAAACAAGTAACAAATCCCTGCTGTACCACCTTCAACGGCAAAAATATCAAACGGTTGTGCTTCGCTGGAAAATAATTCTTGATTTAAATATGCTTTAATCGGTTGTTCACACGCCTTCAAGCAACGAACAGGATTCGGATAATTATCCCCAATCACATAGTCTAACATGGCATCTAACCACATTTCCTTATCCATCCCAAAATAGTTATGCTCTGCTGTCCAAATTTCTTGTAAGAAGGTTGCCCCTTTGCTTGGATTTTCTGCTAAAAAGTTTAAGAAGCGTTGCGTTCTACCAAAACTTGGCTGAATCATACCAGCCGTTTGTTCGCTCCCCTCTCTTAACGTTTCTTTTGTAGCAAATTGACCTAATAAAAAAAAGGCTTCCCTTGGTGTTGGCGCCGTCCAATTAGGATTGCCTCGCCCTGCATTTAACAATGTTTCTAAATTATGATTTTCTTCATGTAATCTCTTCTCTAAAAATAGACTTAATTCAAACGGACTAAGGTTTTCTGTCAATTCATCACTTGTTATCATTTTATCCTCCTGAAGCACACACGGTCATTTAGTATTTAGTATGTAGTCTATACTACTCTTCTACCTCCAGATGTCAACCATTTAAGCGGAATATTCTGACAATTAATAAAAAAGAAACAATCCTTTATAAAAAAGAAACAATCCTTTATAAAAAATAAAGGATTGCTTCTTTTTCGCTGATTAACCAAAGAACCGTTGCATCTCAATTTTTGCTGATTGGACAGAATCAGAAGCATGGATTAAATTTTTGGTGACAGACAACCCATAATCCGCTCGTAAGGTGCCACTTTCAGCATCTAACGGATTCGTTGCTCCAACTAATTTACGCACTTTTTTAACCACATTGTCCCCTACAACGACCATCACAACCACTGGGCCACTTGTCATATAGGCTAATAATTCAGGGAAAAATAGTTCATCTTTTAAATGCTCATAATGTTCCTTCACTGTTTCTACTGTTAGTCGTTCGAATTTAAGGTGCAATAAGTCAATACCTTTATCTTCAAAACGTTGAATGATTTTGCCAACTAACTTTCGTTCAACGCCATCTGGCTTAATAATTACTAAACTTGTTTCCTTCATTTTTTCCATCCCTTTCAAAACTTCCTTTTGCCCTTTCCCAAGGGGTAGCTACAGAATAAAATGAAAGCGGATACTTTGTCAATGATAAATTTTCTTTTCCTTTTGATTAAATAAAAAATTAAAGATTATTCACAAGATTTGTGAATTGTTCTTTCAGTTCTGTATTGCTTGTTTCTTTTAAAAACAAATAAGGTTGCTCCTCTACTGGCTGTTCTTTACTCACATAGACTTTGGCTTCACCATTCACTAAAGTAAATAAATAGACATGCTTCTGGGCAACTTGTGTCGCACTGTCAGAGTATACTGCCACCAGACAATAACCCCCTTCGCTGCCTGTTTCTGACCAATTTAACCAAATGGGATTGTTCCCAATAGCTGGTTGTATTTTAGGTTCATAACTCAATAAATCATCAGGCACTTGAATCGTGTAAAAAGCTCCAGAGTGACCTGGTTGGTACGCTTGATAGTTCTGATTGCGTTCTTGACCCCAGGTTTCCATGTATTGTCCTAACTGTTTTGCTTTTTGCTGATTCCAAATCGTCCCTTCTTCTGTAACTAATTCAGTTAATTCTTGTGTTTGCGTTGTTTGCTCTAATTCCAACGCCGTGGTTTGACTAACTTCGGTTGCTGAAATTGCTCTTGTTTCTTCAGTATTTACATTGTTTGTTTGTACGGTTTGTACTTTCTGTGATTCCTCTTTCGATTTTTGCCAACCACAGCTAGATAAAACGCTTCCAACAACCGCTATCATAATAATCCCGTTTAGTTTCATTTCTTAAACTCCTGTTTTTATTTTTATTCTATCGAAATAAACCTAAAATCTCAATCCCTTTCTTTGGATAGTTGAAAACCATTTGGGAACTAGTAATTCTCCACAATTATAGTCCTCTAGTAATTGTTGGTATTGCTGTTCCATAGTCCTGATTTCTTTTTCACCAAAGCTCAGTGCCCAAACTAAAGAATAGAGTCCTGCGTGAAAAGTATAAAGCTTTTGAAACTGCCAAAATAAGGTAGGAACTTTCCCAGCAAAATAACCTTGTAATTGACCATAAGCAAACAATGGCGAAACATTTCTTGAAAAAAATTGTAACTTGTAAAATTCTTCATAAGGATCCCCAAAATCCCATCGATTAAAATCAATCACACCGACCTGCCTAGTTGGCAAGTAAATAAAATTTCCCACATGGAAATCTCCATGCTGATAAACCACAGGCCGTTGTTGCAATAACGGTAATTGTTTTTCTAAATATGAAATTATTGGCTGCTGGTACGGCATACAAAATTGAGATTCCTTATACTTATTTAGTTGACTCTGCTTTTTTTCGTATAAATTTCGCGCAATCTCTCTTTGACTAATCCTTTCAGGCAACAAAAGCTTATGGATCTTGTTTAAATAGCGGCCTGCCTCTACGCCTAAGTTCAGTTGTCTTTTGGGAGAAAGAGCGGGTAAAACATCGCTTAAGTCTTCACCTTCTAGATACGTTAATAACATGTATCCTTGTTCACTTTCAGGAATAGGTGCACATAAAAAAGGTTTAGAACTGGGAAATCCTAACGCCGCTACTTTTTTGATAAATTGATATTCTTGTTGTTTGGCTAATAACTCTTCTTGTTGAAAAATTCGCAATAAAAAGGTTTCTTGATTTTTAGTAACTTTAAACTTTAAATCCGTTGACCAACCACGATGAATAGCTTCAACTTTTTGCCATTGCTGAAACGCTGGAATCTTCTCAAACGCCCTCATTACTTTCGCCTCCATTTCCCTATTGGTTTTAGTATACCAAAGAAAAAAGGCTGGAGACAATTGGGGATAAATTGTCTCTAGCCTTCACTGGTTATCATTTTCTAGTTTTCCTTATATAAATCGTTCCACTCGTTACTAAGAAAGCTCCTCCTAAAACAATCCAGAAAGTACTAGGTACTTCTGCACCTGCTTTTGGTAATACTTTTTTGGGAAGCTGTTCTTGTTTCCCAATCATACTTTTATTAGAAAAAGCATGCGTACTTTCTGTTGATTTGGTTCCCTGATTTGCTGATGAATTCAGCGAATTATCTAAGGATGACTCACTAGTAGTTTTTCCAGCTTTGTCTGGATTTTGGTTTTGATCTTTTCCTTCGATTGGTCCTTCACTTGTTTTTGTTTCTTTGTCTTTATCTGGTTTGCCACTTGCATCTGAGTCTTTATCTTTTTCTGGTTCGCCACTTGCATCTGGTTCTTTGTCTTTATCTGGTTCGCCGCTTGCATTTGGCTCTTTGTCTTTGTCTGCTTCGCCACTTGCATCCGGCTCTTTGTCTTTATCTGGTTCGCCGCTTGCATTTGGGTCTTTGTCTTTGTCTGCTTCGCCACTTGCATCTGGTTCTTTATCCTTATCTGGTTCGCCACTTGCATCTGGGTCTTTGCCTTTTTCTGGTTCGCCACTTGCATCTGGTTCTTTGTCTTTTTCTGGTTCTTCTACATGTGGTTGATTTATCTTGTGGTTATTTTCAAATAAAGCACCTAATTGTAGCAATGTTCGGTCTTCATTTAATGCACTATTAAATTGAATCCCCAAAGGCAGTCCTTCTTTTGAAACGTAAGTTGGTACACTTAATGCTGGATGTCCAAATAAATTTGCTTGTTGTGTAAACGGTGTATATGTGAACGCCGTCAGCCATTGGTCATAAATCAATTGTTTTTGTTCTGCTGGTGACAATTGATCAATTCTTTCCATCTGTGCTGCATGTTCTGGTTTTAGTAACGGATTATCAATACTAGGTGCCGTGGCAGCTGTCGTTGGTGTTAATAAGATAGGATACTGTTGATAAAATTCGTCCATCGCTTGTGCTTGTAAAGCAATATCTGTCCAAGCCGCAGTTGTCTCTTCACTCGTTATATTTTTTCCTGTTTGAAAAAGTGCCCATGTTAACAGTTCTACATCATTTCGTTCAAGCGGTCTTTTTAATTTCTGCCGCGCCATAAAATCGGCAATTCCTGCTGAGCCAGCAGCTACAGTATAATAATTTTTCATTAGACGTTCCCCATCAACAGGGTGCTTCACTTCAACCAATGTGTACCCTTGGTCTTTTAAAAAAGCAACAGCTTCAGCGACCGCCTCTTTTGCTTCGGCACTTACAGGCGTTCCGGCAGGGGATTCTGTTGTATAAGCAATGGGTTGCGCTTGACTTAAATGTCCCGCAGGAAGATCTTTTTTGGTTAATAAGGTTTCAAATAATGCATTTGTATCCGCCACGGTTCGACTTAAACCAAAGTGAACAGTTTGACCTTTTGCACTATTAGAATTGCCAATGATTACTCCTCTAGAAGGTTTCAAGCCTACGGTGCCTGTCCAAGAAGCAGGGATGCGGATAGAGCCACCAGCATCACTTCCAGAAGCAATGGGAACAAATGCCGCGGCGACACTAGCACCCGCTCCGCCTGAAGAACCACCTGAATAATGGTTAGGATTCCATGGATTGACGGAAACGCCATATAACTTTGAATCTGAAATATTCTTCCATCCTAATTCTGGATAATTCGTTTGACCAATGATTATGAATCCAGCATTTTGTAGTGCTTTGACAAAGGTCGATGTCCCACCAGCTACTTGATCTTGGAGAAAACCAAAACCGTTCGTGTTGCTTTCACCTTTCAAGGATTGTCCTAACCCTTTTAGTAAGAGCGGCACACCTAGAAATGGTTGACCTGTATCTTGTAAAGCTTTTGCTTCTGTCAAAGCCGCTTCTTCTCGTAAAGTAATGACCGCATTTAATGTAGGATTTTCACGTTTAGTGATGGCCAACGCAATTTTTACTAATTCTTCGCTCGTCACATTTTTTTCTCTTACTAAAGTTGCTAACTCCAGTGCAGTTGCTTGTTTATAATCTGCTTCTGAAAAAGCATTCTCTGCAGAAACAGCTTTTCCATCTGTATCACTATTTTGTATCTCATTTGTGGTTTCAGTAGTTACTGCAACCGCATTTCCGCTACTGCTTTCGGCGATTGCCGAAGAGGATTCTTTTTCCTGCATCACCGTTTGGCTAGTAGTTTCAGATTCCAAGCTAGCTACAGTCTGACTGGTTTCTGTTGTTACTGATTCCGTCTCTGTTTGAACGGTTGTTTCTAGTATACTTTCTTGTGCCAACATTGGTACCCCTACCAGTGTTTGGCTAATTAATAAAATAATCCCTAACTTTTTGAACAAAATCGACTTCTTCATAAGCCACATCCTTTATCTATTAATACAGTTAAAAAATCTGTATTACTTATAGCATAAATGAAAGCGATTAAAAAGTAAAGTTCTCTTGAAAATTCCCATGTTCAACTTTTAGGCTAGGTTCTTTTTATATGCTAAAATAGAATAGAAACGGAGGTTTTTTAATGGAATGGATTGAAATTAAGCACGCAACACAAAATAATTTGAAGAATATCTCTGTCAATATCCCTAAAAAGCAACTAACTGTTGTTACTGGACTTTCGGGTTCAGGAAAGTCCTCCTTAGTATTTGACACATTAGCCGCTGAATCACGTCGTGAACTAAATGATACATTTAGTTCGTTTGTTCAAAATTACTTACCCAAATATGGTCGTCCAGAAGTTGAAAAAATCGAGAATCTTCCTGTTGCAATTGTCATTGACCAGAAAAAAGTAGCAGGTAATTCTCGTTCGACAGTGGGAACGTACACAGATATTTATACGTTTTTACGTTTGCTGTTTTCACGAGCAGGTTCTCCATTTGTTGGTTATTCAGATACTTTTTCGTTTAATCATCCGGATGGAAAATGTCCAACATGCGATGGCTTAGGAAAGATTACCGAAATCAATCTTCATCAGCTAGTTGATTATGACAAATCATTAAACGAAGGGCCTATCGATTTCCCCACATTTACAGTTGGCAACTGGCGGTGGAAGCGTTATGCCCATAGTGGTCTATTTGATTTGGATAAAAAAATCAAGGACTATTCTCCTGAAGAGTTAGCATTATTTTTATATGCTCCACAACAAAAACTAGCTAATCCACCCAAAGAGTGGCCTCATACAGCTTTGTATGAAGGAATCGTCCCGCGTATGCAACGTAGCATATTGCATACAGACGAAGGCAAACGTCATCAAAAATACCTTAATCACTTTGTTACCGTAAAAAGATGTCCTGATTGTTTAGGAAGTAGAGTCAATGAACGTGTTCGTAGCTGCAAAATTAATCAGAAAAGTATTGCTGATGCTGTTGACATGC
>OGSU01000519.1_pt1 | contig 14239 bp, 14 predicted proteins | sample 1573911 | NCBI WGS metagenome assembly OGSU01 (sample SAMN03295839, study PRJEB24534) | human gut metagenome | isolation source: fecal sample 7 from infant 5 | host: Homo sapiens | place: USA: Pittsburgh, PA | collected 2014-07 | reverse complement strand
GAGGCTTCTACAGTCCTTTCTTAGCAAGGCGTTTCTGTTGTTACTGAGCGAGTTACAACAGATTTTGCGTCACTGAATATCTTATCACGACCTGTCAAAAAAGCAACTGACAATTACTGCTTTCTAATACAAAAACAAGTCGTTAGTTACGAGCACTAAACGACTTGCTTTTGTATTAACCAATCCAGGTTTCGTGTGTATAGGCCATTTCCCAAAAAGCGTATTCCATCTCACTGCTGATACCAAAAGCGGTGATCATAGCTGCTTGTTCTTGTGGTGAACTTTCTTCATATAATTGGTCTAACAGTTGGCGTTCCTCTTGGACGTGTTGGTACGCTTCCTCCCCAGCATAGGTTTCAATCCAACGTTGGTACAGTGGCTCTGGTGAGTGTTGTTTGACTAACTGTGCACCAATTTCTTGATAGAGCCAAGAACAAGGCAACATACTTGCTGCGGCCGTCTTAGGCGTTCCTTCAATAAGTTGGCGATACATATGAGAAACATAGTGATAAGCGGTTGGTGCAATCGGTGTCGCTGCAACTTCTTCTTCCGTAATTGCTAGTTCTTCAAAAAAAGTTTCACGAATAGCTAATTCGCCCAACGCGAGATTTTCCGCATTTGTTAAGAGTAATTTTTTCAATCGAGGTTGTTGCGTTTGTGCCGCAATCAAGCGATAAAGTTGACTAAAGTGTTTTAAATAGTAATGATCTTGAATTAAATAGTAGCGAAAAATCGTTGGACTCAAGGTTCCTTCATGTAATTCTGTGATAAAAGGATGCTGAAAACTTCCTTGCCAAGAAGCTTGCGCTTGTTCTTTGGCTTGTTCTGTAAATGTCATAGGTTTCTCCTTTACGTTAGAAAAATAAACAAATTGGTAAAAATGATGATCAAAATAGCAAGCCCCAGACTGACTTTTGCTGACACAAAATGCTCTTTTCGACTTCTAGTGGCTCCTTCTTCATAGCCATGGGCAGACATTGCTTCCGTATATTTATCTCGCCAAGAAACAGCAACGAGCAGTGTTTTAACATAAAGCATCGGCGACCAAAAATGAAACGTTTTGCCACGGAGTAGGCTTGCTTCTTTTAAATCATTAATTTCTCTTTTCACTTCCGGTAAGGCGTGAACCACCACTAAAATTCCATAAACAAAGTTTGGTGCTAGCCCCTTTTGTTCCAATAACAACAATAATTCTTCAAAATCAACGCCTACAGCAAAAGCTAGTCCTAAACCGGCAAAGGCATACGTTCGACTAAACAAAAGCCAGGCTTGTTGACTACTCGTACCATGCAAATAAATAGACCAAAACGTCCCGATTGCTGGTAAAAGTGGCAAGAAAAATAACCAAAGCAGTAAGCGGGATTTTCGCTGGCCTATTAAAAAAATGATACAACCCATAAAAACCGCCAAATTTGCCAAAATTGACTGAGAAAAAGATAATTCAAAGGTCAAAATAAGAATCAAAGAAGCATAAATTGCTGCATTTGTTTGCTTTATTTGCATGTGGTTCCCTCCTGCCAGATAATCAGTTGTTGCTGCAGCAATTCTATTCGATAATTGCTCACGCCAGAGAGAGGTTCTAGCCGATGCGTGACGATTAGAAAATCTTGTTGCGCACTTTTTTCTTTGATCCATTCAACAAAATAATTGCATGCTCGCTCATCTAATCCAGCAAAAGGTTCATCTAAAAGTAAACAGTCCAAATCTAAGCTCAGCAAACTAATTAATTGCACCATCTTTTTTTGCCCTTCACTTAGTTGAAAAACACTGTGCTCTAGTTTTTCTTTTAAACCTAAAAAAGTTAAGGCTTCCTCTTGTTTTCTTCTTTTTTCTGCTGTCATGTTCTGACCAAACAAAAGCTCTTCTCGTAAAGTCAACGTGACAAACTGACGATTGGCTTGTTGCACCGCTAATGTCATGTGTTGATACAATTTTTTTGAAGCCCGCAAGCGGCGGCCTGCCAAGAACATTTTCCCTTGATATTTTTGTCTCTGAACGATGGCTTTTAATAAGGTGGATTTCCCCGCCCCATTTGGCCCCGTCAACGTGGTAATTCCTTTAAAAAAAAGCGCTTCTTTTTCTTCAAGTAGCACTCGTTTTCCCTGAGACAAACGAAAATTTTTCAATTGGAGCATTGGTTGTTTTACCACAGAAGTTGTAAGCTGAAATGTCTGTGGTTTTGTTTTGATAAACGTCAACGGTTGCTTTTCAAACTGGCCATTTTTCAACGTGACGACTTGGTCCACAACATCAGCGTAATCGCTGAAATCGTGGTCGCACACCAAAATCGTTTTGCCTGCTTGATGGAGTCTTGCTAAAATTTGAATAAATTGTTTTCGAGAGGTTGGATCAATACTTGCAAAAGGTTCATCTAATAAAAGAATATCTGGGTTCATTGCTAGCAGAACTGTCAACGCCGCTTTTTGTTTTTCACCACCAGATAACGTCGCTAATTCTCGTGTGAATAAGGTTTGAGTCTGAACAAGTTGAAGCGCTGTTTGGATTTTTCGATTCATTTCTTCAGGCGGGATTCCTAGATTTTCTAAAGCAAAAATCAGTTCTCGTTCCAAGGTTTTCATTGTAAATTGTTGACTGGGATTTTGAAACAGCATGCCAATTTTTTGCGCCTTTTCACGAGTTGATAATTGTCGGCGTTCCATTCCTTCAATCAAAATTTCTCCTTGGTAATCAAGCGGAGCAAATCCGGCAATCAATCGTAAGAGCGTTGTTTTTCCACTACCACTATCGCCAATTAATAAGGAAAACGTTCCTTGAGGAATTGCTAAATTTGTCTTTTCAAACAAGGGTTGTTCTCGTGAAAAGGACACAGCTTTTAATTGGATACTATTCATTTTGCCTTCACAGCTAACCCTTGCGCAGACTGATACATTCGTAAAATAACTTTCGTTAAGAAAATACCAAAGAAACAAATAGAAACGAACCGAACGCTAATTAAAGCAATGTTCATCACCAGTCCGTAATTGCCATAACCAAACTTAAAGTATTCATACACATAACTAAAAATAGTCGTCCCAATCGCACTATAAAATAACGTGAGTGTATCGTACCGTTTGTAGCGTGTCACAAAAAAGCCACTTTCACTACCTAGGCCTTGAATCACACCAGAAATTAATACACTAGGTCCGAAATACGAACCATAAAGCATTTCTGCCAAAGCGGCTAAAACTTCCGCCAAAACAGCACTTCCCGCTCGTGGAATCAGCATCGCTGCAATTGGTGCCACCATGGTCCACATTCCAAATAAAAGCTCATTGGCAAATGGACTCAGGCCTAATGGTAACAGCGCAGCATTCAATAACGCATAGAGGAACCCTGCCCCCATAAAAACACCGCCAAACAAAAAGGCTAAAAAAGCGAGTAAGACGACTTGTTGCAATGACCATTTTTTCAATAAAAAAACTCCTTTCTCTTAACAAAAAGCAAAAGGAGTGACTTAAATAAACCCTGATAAAAGAAAACACACTCATCCTAGGACAGAATGAGTGCGTGAAAAATCAAAGTAAATCGGCATTTCCCTGCGACAGTACTAACTGCATCAGGTTCAATGGGTATCATCTCAGCCATAACAGCACCCCAAATGTTTTTTATTAAAATGTACTTTTACTATAGCATAGAATAATTATAAAAACTAGTCTTGGCACTTTTTTCTTTCATCAAAAGCTGAAGAAATCAAACAATTTTGTAAGATAACTGTTAGGCAAATAAATGGTTGGTTTTTATGAACTTTGTTATATTGTTCTTTATGAAAGAGAGGCGTTTATACTATGGGTAAAACATTAACTGGCTTTCATTTGAAAGTCATTGGGGTTATTTCAATGGTCTTTGACCATCTATTGCAATTTTTTAGTTTTTTAGGCGTGCCTAGTTGGTTCGGATGGATTGGACGAATTGCTGCACCTATTTTCTTATTTGAAAGTTCTGAAGGCTTCATTCATACAAGCAATCGGCGAAAATACATGTTCCGGTTATTGTTAGGCTTCTGGATTATGGGGATTCTGAACGGCATTTTAAATGCGTATTTTTCAACAGGTGGCTTAATTATCAATAATATTTTTGGGACGTTATTTTTAGGTACGGTCTACATGCAGTCTATGGACTATTTTAAACAAAAACAAATTGGTAAAGGGCTTCTTTGGTTTATTGTGCCTTTATTAATCAGTGCCTTACCTCTCGTTGTTTTTAGTTCTCCAGACATATTAAGCAACCCTGCTATCTTAATTGGTTTCCAAATTTTCAATCTGATTGTGCCATCACTAATGATGACAGAAGGTGGGTTTTTATTTGTTCTCTTGGCCGTAGCTTTTTATTTATTCCATGGCAAAAAGTGGTTACAAATTTCAGCAATTGGCGTTGTTGCGTTGATTTCAGCAGCCAGCTATAATTTCCAAGAACTATTCGGGGTGAACCACCAATGGATGATGATTTTAGCAGCGATTCCAATTGTTCTTTATAATGGTGAAAAAGGCCGTGGCATGCGGAATTTCTTTTATATTTTCTATCCAGCTCACATTGCTATTTTTGCAATTATTAGTTTCTTCATGCAACGTTAATTATTTTCTACTTGACGATTGCCTAAAAACTGTTTACAATGCAACATGTAAACAAATCGTACAGATAACACGCAAGTTGCGTGTCGAGAGAGAGGCGGTTTCTATTCTTATAGAAACTGCTTCTATTTTTTTACGAAAAAATGAAAACTATAGAGGTGATTAAATGGAACAAAAAAACGTACGATTATTCCCTGCCGTTTTAGCGACAGGAATTATGTCTTTTGCTGGCGTATTAATTGAAACAGCAATGAATGTAACCTTTCCGACATTAACAAAGGAATTTGGTGTTTCCACCGGTACCGTGCAGTGGGTGACAACGATTTATTTATTAGTTATTTCTATCATGGTGCCCTTATCCAATTATTTATTAAAAACCTATTCGTTAAGACGCTTATTTATTGTTGCGAATCTTTTCTTTTTGATTGGTTTAGCGATTGATGTCTATTCGCCATCTTTCAGTATCTTGTTATTAGGCCGACTCTTCCAAGGGGCTAGCACTGGGATTGCTTTGCCACTGATGTTTCATATTATTTTGAACTTTACCCCGCTGGAAAAACGAGGAACGATGATGGGGGTAGGCACATTGACCACTTCAATTGCTCCAGCCATTGGTCCAACGTATGGTGGAATCTTAACATCTTCCCTGTCTTGGCACGCCATCTTTTTATTCTTAATTCCTATTTTACTGCTTTCTTTGTTTATGGGCTTATCTGCTATTCCAGAAATACCTGTTAAAAAAACCACCACTCTTGATTTGGTTAGTTTAATTGGTATTGCCCTGTTATTTAGTGGTTTGTTGATGTTTTTAAGTAAAATTGGCACATTGTTTGGCTGGCTTTCACTTCTGGCAGCTGTTATTGGCTTTGTTATTTTTTATAAACGAGCAACGACCGCTGAACAGCCACTAGTTCGTTTGACAATTTTAAAAAATCCCGCCTTCGTTTTATTTTTATGTGGCTTTTTAGTTTGTCAATTCTTATTGTTAGGTATTTCCTTTGTCTTACCAAACTTTGTTCAAATCGTCCTTGGAAAAAATGCGTTTGTAGCTGGGCTAGTCATGCTACCAGGTGCTACAGTCGGGGCCATTTTGGCACCACTTTCTGGACGAGTGTTGGATCAATACGGCGCTAAAAAACCTATATTATTTGGCTTAAGTTTGGCGACAATCGGTTGGCTAGCTTTAACAATTTTACTAGAGATGCCTGTTTTATTAGGATTCGTCGCTGGACATGTTACCTATATGATTGGTCTAGGTTTTGCATACAGTAATATGATGACGACTGGTATGAGCTTGTTAGAGGAGAAAGATTTTGGCGACGGCAATACGTTATTTAATACACTTCAACAATTTTCTGGCGCTATTGCGACGGCCATTGTAGCGACGATTATTAATATCGCTCAAGACCACGCAGATAATTTTGCTCAGGGGACAACGATGGGCTCCCTCATTTCTCTGATTTTCTTGTTAACCTTATTAGTAATTGTTTTAATTGCTTGCTGGAATTATTTCCGCAAAAAAGCTTAAAAAAAAGCAGCTGGTCAGTTCCATAGTAACCAGCTGCTTTTTTTAGTTTTCTAAAGATAAAGGACAGAATTAATAAGCTAAACATTTTTACTAACGAATCTAAAGGTTTTTTATTTGCCCAGTGACCACCTACTGTATTACCAATTGCGACCATTACGCCATAAACAACTAAAATAATCACTACCGCGTTGGCTGAAAAGCCTAAATTTTCCAATAACGGTGACAAGTACGTATATGCAGCAAACGTTCCACCATAACCAAAAGCAGTAATTAGAAAAGATAAAACGAGGGGTTTGTTCGTAAAAATCCGCGTGATTCCTTTTAAGTCAACCTTCCCTGGTATCGGTAAATTTTTGGGAACTAAAAAATAACTAGCAATCAGTCCCACCAAGCCAATACTGGCTATAAAAAGAAAGGACATATGCCAAGCTGTTTGTTGCCCAATAAACGTCCCTAAAGGTACACCAGTCACTGTTGCAACCGTTAAGCCCGTAAACATAATAGCAATGGCGCTGGCACGACGTGATGGCGGCACAACATCTGCGGCGATGACAGTCGAAACAGACATGAAAATGCCATGCGCCAATGCAGAAAGTATCCGCCCTACTAATAAAATAATAAACGTTGGCGCAAACGCAGCAATTAAATTCCCACTAATGAAAAGAAGCATAATCCCCAGCATTAATGAGCGACGATTCCATTTTCCTGTCAAAATTGTTAATAACGGCGCCCCAATCGTCACACCTAAAGCGTACAAAGAAACAGTCAAACCTGCTTGGGAAAGACTAATATGAAAACTTTTAACAATCATTGGTAATAAACCCACACTAATAAATTCTGTTGAACCGATTGCGAAAGCATTGATAGCTAATGCAAAGAGCGTTAAATTTGGTGAAATTTTCTTTTCCATTCTCTTCCTCCTAAAAAACATTTGAATTTCAACAAAAATTACTATATACTAAGATTGAAATTTTGATAAGTACCTACTTTTTTGTATCATAGGTACCTTTTAGTAACTTTTGGTTATTATCAACCTATTAAGGAGGAATGTTTTTTGGAAACTCGTACATATGCGATTGGTGTCGAAGCAACGATGGATGTTATTGGCGGCAAATGGAAACCAATTATTCCGTGTAATTTACGGCACGGCGCCATGCGCCCCAGCGATTTAAAACGCGGCATTACTGGCATTAGTCAAAAAATGCTGACACAACAATTACGGGAACTCGAAGAAGACAACATTATCGAGCGGAAAGTTTACAACCAAGTTCCACCAAAAGTCGAATATTATTTAAGCGATTATGGTCAAAGCCTCTCTGCTGTCTTAGATAACTTATGTAATTGGGGAGAATCCCACGTGGCTCATTTGCAAGAACAAGGCCAAGAAATTTATTTAAAATGTGAAGATTAGTGAACAAAACGTTTATAAACTATATTAAGAGGGAACTTTAAGCTATTTAAAGCCTGGGGAAAAATCATTTTAGATTTTTCCCCAGGCTCTTCTTATGCTTTAATAATTTGAATATCTTGCGTTAATTGGGCCCAATGATTAGTGGGTCCGTGGCCATGTCCAACAGAAATTGCTTGGCTAATGGCCCCTTGTATAAACTGTTTGCCAATCACAATCGCCGCTTCTAACGGCGTACCTTTTGCTAATTTGGCTGCGATACACGCTGAAAAAGTATCTCCTGTTCCATGAGTATTTTTCGTTACAATTCGTGGTGCACTTAGCCAAAAGCTCGAACCGTCTTCCATTAACACATAATCAGCCGCTTGTTGATTTGTGCTATGTCCGCCTTTCATAATAATATTTTTTGTGCCCAATTGCTGTAATTTTTTTGCTGCGGTCTGCATTTCTTGTTCTGTCTTGATGGTCGTCTCTAGTAAAACTTCCGCTTCTGGTAAATTAGGTGTCACGACCGTTGCTAATGGCAACAGTTGCTCTTTAATCGTTTGAACTGCCTCGGCTTCTAACAAATGATGTCCACCTTTAGCCACCATTACAGGATCGACAATCAACGGACCAAAATCAACTTTCTGCAAATTGCGAACAACAGCTTCGACACGCTCACTATCTGCTAACATCCCCGTTTTCGCTGCCCCAATTTTAAAATCAGCCGCCAGTGATTGGAATTGTGCATCAATAAATGAACTAGGAATCGGTAAGCTATCTTGCACGCCATACGTATTTTGTGCCGTCAATGCAATGACAATATTTAAGCCAAATGCCTGCCGTGCTTGAAATGTTTTTAAATCTGCTTGCATGCCAGCTCCCCCACCAGAATCAGAACCAGCAATCGTGACTACTTGTGGGGTCAAATTATATTCGGTCATTTTCTCGCCTCCAACATTCGCTCCGTTACACGCATCAACCCTTGAACTTTCTCGGTTATCTGTTCAGCCAGCATAATTTCACTGACCAGTGAAACACCAGCCACTCCCGTTCCCATAAGTTGTTCTATATTTTCTTCTTTGATTCCACCAATCGCTACAACAGGAATCGTGACTGCTGCGGCAATTTCAGAAAGTGTCTGCAAAGAAGTTAACGGACTGTCCTTAGTCGTTGTGGGGAAAATTGCGCCCACGCCTAAATAATCGGCGCCCTCGTTTTCCGCTTCAACTCCTCGTGCCACCATTTTGGCTGAAACACCTACGATTTTTGTGGACCCAACCAGTTTTCGCACAAGAGCAACCGGTAATTCATCATCCCCTATATGCACACCTGCCGCATCCACTGCCAAGCAAATATCGACACGATCATTAATAATCAACGGAATCTGATACGCATCTGTTACCGCTTTAACTTTCACTGCTAATTCGTAAAAGCGCCGTGTTGACACTTCCTTTTCGCGCAATTGGACCAAAGTCACTCCACTGCGACAAGCAGTTTCAATTCGGTTTAAAAATTCAGTATCACTAAAATCATACCGTCCTGTCACCAAATAAACTTTCAATTGCTCTCTCATAGCACTCGTCCTTTCACCGCCTCAAACCAATCCTTATCCTTCATTAAAAGAGATAACTGATTTAACGTATTTTGGCGAAAATCGGCCAGCCCTTGGCTCTTAGTCTTGGCTTTTTCTCCGCAAAGATTAAAATAGCTCACTGCGGCTACTGCCGCAGTCATTGGCGCGTTGCCTTCACCTAATAAAGCGGCAACTAATGCGCCGACTAAATCGCCCGTGCCAGTGAAACAATCCAACTCAGGCACGCCATTTTGTAAGACAATCACTTGCTCTTGGTTAACCAAAACATCTTGAATCCCTGTTGCTAAAAATACCGTCTGGGGAAACTTTTGTGTTTGTTGACGTAAAGCTTGAATCAGCTCCTCAATTGCTTCTTCACTTTGATCCAAAGGGCTGCCGTCTACTCCTCGACCATGACTCACCAACTGGCAAAAAGTCCGCATTTCTGAAAGATTCCCTTTCACAACAGTTGGCTGATTGTGCACCAGCTTTTCCCCGACTTCATTGCGAATATCACTGGCGCCATAACCGACTAAATCGACCACGGTCGGTTTAGTCACTTGCCGAGCATAATCACTAGCTGCTAACAAGCTTTGCTCTCGTTCTTGTGATAAATGGCCTAAATTCAAAACCAAGGCACTGGTTTGCTGAAACAACTGCGGAAATTCCCGGGGATCATCTGCCATAATGGGCTTAGCATCAATATAAAGTAATGCATTCGCCATAGACTCACACGTAATTTCATTCGTAATGCACTGAATTAATGGTGCCGTTGTCAGTGGAAAAATCGTTTCAAACTTAACGCTTGTTTTCATAAAAGTACCCTCCCAAAAATAATTCCTGTGTTTGTTTAAATACCCGAGTTTCTTTCAGTTTTACTAAGACAAGCCAAGCAATCACTGAACCAATCAGTGTGGCACCAATAAATCGTGGTGTATAAATGAACCAATAAAAATTCTGCTTACTGCCAGTAAACCAAACCATTACAGGATAGGACAATAACGAGCCAATGATGCCTGTACCAAAAATTTCCCCTAGCATCGACCAGCCTAATTTTTGTCCCCATTGATAAAATAAACCAGCAAAAAACGCGCCAAAGACGGCACCTGTTAACGCTAATGGCGGAATACCTAAGAATGTCATACGGATTAAGCCGCAGACAAGTGCCATGAGCGTTCCATAAAGAGGACCTAATAAAACTCCGGCAATAATGTTCATGACACTGGACATAGGGGCCATTCCCTCAATTCGCATTAATGGTGATAATACGACGTCCATCGCAATCATTAAAGCTAGTAACGTAACTCTGTGGATTCGATTTTTTTCCACGTAAAAAAACTCCTTTCTGCGAGAAGCAAAAGGAGGCGCGACTGAAAAAGACAGAAAAACCCAACCACAAATAAACGTAGTTGGGTGCAATAATCGGTCAAAATTTCAAGACATTTCCCTGCGCCAGTCCTAACTGTTTCAGGTTCCATGGGTATAATCTCAGCTAATAGCACCCCAAATGTTTCTCTTCAATTGGCTTTAGTATAGCATAGTTTTTTGGAAGCGACTACTAAAATTGCCAAAGAGTTTTCCCACAAAAACAGAAAAAACATCATGCCAAAAAAGTTCGATTTTTTGGGCATGACGTTTTTCATACTTTCGTTTGTCTTATTTTTTAGAATCCTGGCATTCCTTTGGTGTATTTGCCTAAAGTCGCTTCGGTTTCTTTTTCAATTTTTACTAACGCATCGTTGACAGCCATAATGACTAAATCTTGTAACATATCAACGTCTTCAGGATCAACCACGTCTTCTTTAATGGTCAAATCTTTCATTGTGCGATCACCAGTAAATGTCGCTGTCACAAGTTGATTGGTGGCTTCACCGATAAATTCTTTTTCATTTAGCGCTTCTTGCGCTTTGGCCATTTCTTTTTGCATTTTTTGTACTTGTTTCATCATGCCTTGCATGTTGCCCATTCCTCGCATCATAATTCCTCTACTCCTTCGTATTAATCATCTAGTACTTCGACAAGCTCTTCACCAAACATAGCGATTGCTTCATCTACTACTGGATTTTCTTGTGAATGTTCATTTGTTACAGGCGGTTCGTCCGCTAGACGAGCCATTTCATTTTCAGGTTCAGAATGATTCAAACTGCCCTGATTTTGGTTAATAAAACTTTGTCTTAGTTTTGGCCAGCTTTCTCTAGTAATGCAGACCATCTCTGGTGTATAGTCCATCAAACGGCTTAAATTATTATTGAAAGCTAACTGCATCTCTTCATCATCTGTTGCACGAGCACAAACAATCTCATAGTCAAATGCCACCACGATGCCCTTAGGACTCGCTGCGACAGGTTCACTAGCTTTGAGCATCGCTCGTTGAGTCACAGATAATGTTTGTAGTAAGTCTTCCCAGACATTTTTCACATTCATTAAATGTGTTCTAGTCGCTTCGTTTAGGACTTGATATACGCGTTCTGTGGGTACACGGAACGAACTTTTTGGCGCTTGTGGTCGTGCTTGTTGACGTGGCGCATCTGCTTCTTTGGCAGTTACACCGTGTTTCTTTAATTCAGCCAGTTCTTTCTTCAGTTGCCCGATTTGATTTTGTAAATCTGCTAATTCTGGATTTCCCTCTGCACTACCACCTTGATTAGCTGTTTCTGGCGTGTTGTGTTTATTGGGTTGCACCGTTTTAGCTAATTTGACAGTGGCTACTTCCAGATAGATATTCGCATTGTTGGTAAAGCGGATCTCATTTTGTGTGTCACTTAAAATTTGGATTAGTTGGTAGATTTTTTCAGCAGGCGTTTGTGTAGCTAGTTCCTTAAATGCTTCTGTCAAAGTTCCTGCTTTTTCTGATAATAACTTCGGTGCTTGCTGATACATCAGTAAATCTCGACAATATAATAACAAATCTTCTAAGAAACGGCGCGCTTCTTTGCCTTCGCCTAAAATACTTTCCAAGCCTTCTAATGCTCGTTCAACATCACCGGCGACACAACACTGAATATAATGATCCATCATTTCATAGGTTAGGCTGCCTGTCACTTGCATTGCATCTTCCAGTGTTACTTTTTCATCACTAAATGAAATCGTTTGATCCAAGATACTCAAGGCATCTCGCATCCCACCTTCCGCAGCACGCCCAATCACATAAAGGGCTTGTTCCTCATAATCGAGAGCCATTTCCTGCATGATATGGGCCATATGATCGACGATATCTTGCGTACTAATTCGCTTAAAATCAAAGCGTTGCGTCCGTGAGATAATCGTTAACGGAATCTTGTGTGGTTCAGTCGTTGCTAAGATAAAAATAACATTTTGTGGTGGTTCTTCCAAGGTTTTTAAAAGTGCATTGAACGCGCCAGTTGATAGCATATGAACTTCATCAATAATATAAACTTTGTACTCTGCTTGTGTCGGTGCATACTTTGCTTTATCACGAATATCACGGATTTCTTCCACGCCATTATTACTCGCCGCATCAATTTCAATGACATCATTTAAACGACCTTCCGTAATGGCTACACAGGTTTCACAAACATTACAAGGTTCACCATCTTGACTATGTTTACAGTTAATCGCTTTAGCAAAAATTTTTGCGGCACTGGTTTTACCTGTACCACGAGGGCCAGTAAATAAATAGGCATGAGATGTTTTCTTTTGCACTATCGCATTTTTCAGTGTCTGAGTAATTGCTTTTTGTCCTACTACGTCATCGAAACGTTGTGAACGCCAGACCCGATAAAGTGCTTGATAAGCCATTTTTTACCCTCCCTTATTTTTCATTCTTATCTATTATACGTGATTTTTAGTCATTCGGCATCTTTTTTCTTTTAATGAGTCACTGGCGCAACCATTGCTAAAAAAGCCGCTTTTCCTTCACTTGTTTCTGCAAACGCACTGGCTTCTTTTAATCGCTGTTGATACGCTGAAGCGATAGTTTCAAGTGCCTGCGTTTTCTGGTTGTTCCAAGTCGTTAAACCTTGGACTTCTGCTAACGTTAACGAAGGCTTTGCTTGAGGTCGACTAAAAATTAAGTCCATGACATATAAAAGTTCTTTTCGTCGGGCAACGATTTGTATCTCATCCGTTGGCAGTTTTAGCATTTGCCATTGCTCAAAAATATCATTTGCGGCTTGGGCAACTTCTGACGCATTCGGTCCCTCTAGGCGAAATGTCGCAACTGGCCAATTCACCATTCCTGCGTTGATTAAAGGATAGTTAGCTAACTCAACATATTCTGAAATGCTCGCTTCGGCTAATGGAAATTGTTGCAAACCCGTTTGATAATAGACATGCTCATTTTGTTCAAAGTCAGCATCAATCCCAGCAAAATAATGAGGAAAGACCTCAACAATTTTCAACAATTGCTGAAAAGTCTTAATTGAACGTTTCGCTGCCTGATGTTTTTCAAACGCAATCACACCTTGTTGCTGATATTGTGCCTGTTTTACAAAGGAAAACCCCCAGCTTTCGCCATCTAAGTTCATTCGAATCACTCGATGGTTCGTAGTCGCAGGAAATTGCTGACTTCCCTGGTAGCCTTCTGTTGCCATGCACCATTCACAGCGGGGATAGCTTTGTGCAGAGAGCGTTGCTTTTGACGCCTCACTGTGGACCTTATTTGCTAAAAAATCACCATAGACTGTTGAAAAAACAACAGGTTCTTCCTGTTCAATGACCGTACCGTTTTTTTGACAAAGTTGGTAAAAATACTCGGTAGCCTCTTGTGGCTCTTTAGCATAATGTTGCGCAAAAAAAGCATTAACCACAGAAGGTGGCGGTGTTAACAAATCCATCAATTGCACCATGAACTGTTCTTTTTGTTGCTCTGTTTTTACAAGTTGGTTGGCACTCGCAATTTGACACAATTGTTCCGCCAAATCAGCGGCGGGTGTTGCCACAGGCCGTATGTCTACTTCGCCTAATTCTTGTTCACCAATCATTGATAATAAACGGTTCTGAAGATATAAGCGATCCAATTCCATCCAACCACCTGCTTGAATAGCGAGTGTGGTAAAATCGGCAATCATTTGACTCGTGGTCATCGATTCATTCCTCCTATTACTTTTCTTGATATCCATGTGGATGAGCTTGGTGCCATTGCCAAGCGGTGGCGATAATGTCCTTGACCTCAGTTACTTCTGGTTGCCAGCCTAAAACTCGTTTGGCTTTTTCAC
>OGSU01000488.1_pt1 | contig 15360 bp, 15 predicted proteins | sample 1573911 | NCBI WGS metagenome assembly OGSU01 (sample SAMN03295839, study PRJEB24534) | human gut metagenome | isolation source: fecal sample 7 from infant 5 | host: Homo sapiens | place: USA: Pittsburgh, PA | collected 2014-07 | reverse complement strand
GCGGCAGGTTAAGTCAGAGCTGGCCGGGAGACATTTAGCGCCGCCCGCTGGCGGGCATATTTGCCCGGCGATATCCCGGTATAACGGGTAAAAGCTACGCTGAACGCGCTGGCCGAGCCATAGCCGATGCGCTCGGCGATATCCGCAATGCTGATGCCCGTCTCGCTCAGCCACTGCATGGCCAGGGTCATTCGCCAGCCTAACAGATAGCCCATCGGGGTCATCCCGGTCAGGTCGGTAAAGCGTTCAAATAACGTCGAGCGAGACAGCGCGCAGTCGGCGGCCAGGGCGTTGACCGTCCAGCGTCTGGCGGGGGCCTGATGCAGCAGACGGATTGCCTGGGCGACCCGCGGGTCGCTCAGCCCGCGCATCAGACCGGGGGTCGCGAGCGTGCCGGAGGAACGGATGGCCTCGATAAAAAGCAGCTCAACCATTCGCGCCAGAACGAAAGATTTGCCCGCGCGATCCGCCTGCGCTTCCTCTTTCAGCAGCCCGACAAAGGTGGCCAGCCGCGGTTGATTGCGGACCACCACAAAGGCTGGCAACAGCGAGGCCAGCAGGCTGGCGTTCGTTGAACCGGAAGCGCAGTGGCCAATCAGCGCCTGCATCTGCGCAGGCTTGTCGAGGGCGCCCAGCCGAAAGTGTCCCTCCGCCAGTTGCACCGGGATGGTTTCCAGCGCCGGTGAAGGAGGCGGGGTCAGGCTGGTTAGCGAGAAGCGGTACGCCGCCGGGATCAGAATAAAATCCCCGGCGCGCAGGATCTGCGGCTCATGCTGGTCAATTTCCAGCCGACAGCCGCCTTCCAGCACGACGCCATAAAATGACAACCCCTGATCCGAGCGCCGGACTCGCCAGTCTCCCGCCCCCTCGATGGTTTTGGTCAGCACCGCTCTGAGATTTAACATCGCGATGACCTCCGCCAGCGGATCGCTCATTTCCGGACTCCTGCTAAAGAATGATGGATTATTGACCCTATATCGTCCGGCACGGCCTGTCTATGATGAAAAGGAAGAAGCCATTCGGAGACAGAGATATGCAAACGATAATGATCACCGGCTGTTCATCGGGTTTTGGCCTGGAGACGGCGCGTTATTTTCTCGAGCAAGGCTGGAAGGTTATTGCCACGATGCGCGCTCCGCAGGAAGGTGTGTTACCCGCCAGCGACCGCCTGCGGCTGGTACGTCTTGACGTCACTTCGGCGCAGAGTATCGCAGAGGCCATTGCCGAAGTCGGAGAGATTGATGTGCTGGTTAACAACGCCGGGGTGGGGATGCTTAATGCCCTGGAGGGCGCCCCGCGCGAGGCGATAGCCAACCTGTTTGCCACCAATACCCTGGGAACGATTGCCATGACCCAGGCGGTGATCCCCCGGTTCAGAGAGCGCCGAAGCGGGACCATCGTTAATATTACCTCGGCGGTCACCCTGCAACCGATGCCCCTGCTGCTGTCTACACCGCGAGTAAGGCGGCGGTGAATGCCTTCACGGAGTCGCTGGCGCTGGAGCTCCGTGCTTTTAATATTCGCGTCGGGCTGATCCTCCCGGGACGCGCCCCGCAGACCCGGTTCGGGGAAAACGCCCGCCGGACGATGGGACAGCTCCCCGAGAGCTATGCGGCGCTCGGCCAGCAGATCTTCGACAGCATGCAGGATAACGCCAGCGTGACGCAGGCGACCGATGTCGCTCAGGCCGTCTGGCGAATGGTGCACGATCCTGATGCCCCTTCGCGGCTGCCGGCAGGGGAAGACGCCCTGGCGATGGCGCAGGCCAGTCATCGCCTTGTCTGAAGGCAATATGCGGGACTTGTCTGTCAGACGGTGGGTGCGCAAGCTGCCGCTGCGCTTTATGGTCGGGGAATATTATCTCTGTCAGGATCGCCTGGATAATATGAGCTGTTATACGATATAACGGTCGGGGGGATTTACTGATATAAATCAGGACAGCAATGTATTTCATGGTGCGTTTTCGCAGCTTATTCTGGATGTGTGCGATCCGTCCGCAATATTATTAGATGATCAATGGCTCAGGTCATTTATATGTAAATTCTCAATGTAATTCGGGCGTTAATCTTAAAAAGTTAGTCTGGCCCGGTCGGGGCTGGACTTTCTTTATTTTACTGTGGCATGGTTTCCTCCCGGTTGTACCGCGCGCTCGCTTTTTTACACCAGGGAATAGTTTTCAGTATGGAATATTGTTGTTGCGAAGCCACCGCTTCCGCCCTGCGTCCAGACGGCCTCCTTCTCTCGTCTTACAAAATATTGTCAGTTTATTTTTTTTATTCTGTTTGTCGTCTTTTTCAGCATTACGCAGTTACTCCCGATCTGAACCGAGATGCCACTGAATTAAAACTGGACGTACTCCGGCAGGATGTGGATACGAACGGGATTTCCTTGTGCATGTATAGCTGAGCGACTGTTATTCCGGGCGTTAAATAAAAGATCACCGTTCTGCCTTACCCAGTGCGCTTTGGGTTCCTGTAGGGAGACAGCGACGGGCGGTAGCGTTCGCGAAAGCAGGCGGGTGCGATAGCGCGACCAGTGGGTGGCGAAGGGTAACGAATGGAGGTCGTAATGATGAATTTTAACGCCAGAAAAGATGGAGTGAAGCGATGAGGAACAGGCTGATAAACGACGCAACCAGTTTGGTAAAGCAACCGCCGAGGCAGTCACGCTACCGGATGGTTGTTCACCGGGGGGGCGCAATATCGACAGCCTGCTGAATCAGCAACTGTTAACCCATATGGCGGCAGGACCGAAGCCGCAGCACCTGACGCGGAGCGGGATGAGGAAGAGGGGAACGCCTCAAGAGGAGTGTCCGCTTTTTTTGCAGGAAGTCTTGCCGGATTATTATTATCCGTTGGAGCTGAAACATCCAGAGCAATATACACGTCCCGATATCTGAAGCGCAGAAATCCGGTACTGCATGATAAACTGCAAAATCTGCGAGATCTGGATCTTCTGTATTTTCATGTTGAGGATATTGTAAAACCTTTCGAAACAGCGTGTATGGCCAGTGATAAGAATCCAGCAGAATTTAACAAAATATGTGAATATTTCTTTGGTGGATTATGAATATAAAACGAACATTACTCATCCTGTTTTCCCGTGTTATCAGAGGGGCTGGGATGGGATTAGGTGCTTCAGGTATCGCGCTGGCTGGTTGGTTCTTTTTTTTCTCAGTAAATGAATATAAATTTCTCTGGGGTTTACTTTCAGTTGTGGAATTCCTGGTGGGGTATCTGATATATCGATTTGCATATGCATATATTTATGATGAATGGAATGATTATCATTAAGAAATTAAACGGCGTGGTCTGTTGATCGATTTTTGATGCTCATTAAAAGGGTTGGCTTCCTTAGCACTCATGTGGACTAGTATGGACTATGCAAGGAAAACGCTTTGCCAAAACACAACATTTTAAGTCAGCAATACCAACGGGGAGCAGGTGATAAAATTCAGGAATTACAGAAGGAAAGATGATTGGTGCGTCTGAATGGACTCGAACCATCGACCCCCACCATGTCAAGGTGGTGCTCTAACCAACTGAGCTACAGACGCATTATGGTGCGTTTAATTGGACTCGAACCAACGACCCCCACCATGTCAAGGTGGTGCTCTAACCAACTGAGCTACGAACGCAATGTTGTGGTGACAACGGGGACGCATATTAGCGGCAGGGAGGGGATGTGGCAAGAGGTAAACGTCACTTTTCTTGCACATTGCATGCGATTGCGGAACTTTTACTCATTCCGGATATATTTTACTGAACCACAAGGATATTTCTTCGCCAGCGAGCATCACGGCTCTTATTTTTCAGGCAGTCCAAACCTGCGCGGAAGGGTTGGCGATGTGTTAAATTATCGGCCACCAGAAGAGAAGGAGTCATAACGAAGATGAAATCGATTGGTATTTTCTGCGGTTCTTCAGCTGGCGAACATCCGCTGTACCTCGAAACCGCCCGTCTGGTTGGACGTACGCTGGCGCAGCAGGGGTTGGCGCTTGTCTATGGCGGCGGCAAAGTTGGTCTGATGGGGGCGGTCGCCGATGCGGCGCTGGAGGCCGGTGGCGTGGTGATCGGCGTGATGCCGCGCGGCCTGGTGGAGCGGGAAATTGCCCACCGCGGCTTGACGGAGCTGCATGTGGTCGAGGATATGCACGAGCGGAAAACCAAAATGGCGGCGCTGGCGGATGGCTTTATTGCCCTGCCGGGCGGGGCGGGGACGCTCGAGGAGATTATAGAACAATGGACCTGTGCGGAGCTGGGGATCCATGAGAAGCCGTGCGCGTTCCTGAATATTAAGGGTTATTACGATCCGCTTCAGGCGATGGTCGATAACATGGTACGGGAAGGGTTTATGCACCCGCGCTACGCGGAGATGCTGCCGTTCGCTACCTCGGCAGACGAGATTATCGCCGGTTTTCGCGACTATACGCCGCCGGCCCGTAAATGGGTTCAGCAGCCAGCTATTTAAACATCAAGCGCAGGGTAAACAGCGCGCAGACGATGAGCAGTAACAGCAGCAATTCGAAGCGATAGCGTTGCAGCATGATGTCCTCCTGAAAAAAAACCGGCGCTGTTCAGCGCCGGTTTATCACCTTAACGCCCTGACCATTATGCCGCCGGTTTAGCTGCGTGGTGTGCCGCTTTATGATGTTTCTTTGCAGCCTGCGCTTTCTGCGCGACTGCCGGTTTCGCAGCGGTTTTGTGGTGTTTCTTCGCCGCCTGGGCTTTTTGCTCAGCAGCCGGTTTTGCAGCAGCTTTGTGGTGTTTCTTCGCCGCCTGCGCTTTCTGCTCGGCTGCCGGTTTCGCGGCCGCTTTGTGATGTTTCTTATGGTGAACGGTAGTATGGCTGGCTGCTGCACTCGGGGTGGTGCTTGCCGCATCGGCAGCGAAAGCAACTGATGACAGACCCATAGCAGCGGCAACGACCAGAGCTAATACTTTTTTCATTCTGAAATCCTCGACTTGGTTTCTTGAGTAACCCCACTGCGGGGCTGTTGGCAACACTATAAGCGCCTGCCGGGAGGCTATCAGTGAGTCTTTGGTGTCAGGGAGTAACGGAATGTACAACGCGCCGTTATAGCGAAGAACGAAAAAGCCCGCCGGAGCGGCGGGCTTAGACAAGTTAGCGCGCAGCGCGCTGTAAGATGATGCTGGAAGGCTGGCGCTGCAGAAAACGCATCCGCAGCATCATCATGATGGCGGCGGAGGTCAGACCGATGATAAATCCGCACCAGAAACCGGCAGGTCCCATGCGGGGCACAATCATATCGGTCAGCGCCAGCAGATAGCCGCTCGGCAAACCCAGCACCCAGTACGCGGTAAAGGTAATGAAAAAGATAGACCGCGTATCTTTATAGCCGCGCAGAATGCCGCTGCCGATCACCTGAATAGAGTCGGAGATCTGATAGATAGCCGCCAGCAGCATCAGGTGCGAGGCCAGCGTCACCACTTCGGGATTATCGTTATACAGCAGCGCAATCTGCTTACGCATCAGGACGGTAAAGATAGCGGTAAATACCGCCAGGCAGACCCCCACGCCCACGCCGGTGCGGGCCGAAACCTGGGCATCGATCGTTGAGCCCTGGCCAAGGCGGAAGCCGACGCGAATGGTGACCGCCGCCGCCAGCGACAGCGGCAGAACGAACATCAGCGAGCTGAAATTAAGCGCGATCTGGTGACCAGCGACGTCAATGATCCCGAGCGGGGAGACCAGCAGCGCGACGACGGCAAACAGAGTGACTTCAAAGAACAGCGCCAGAGCAATGGGCAGCCCCAGCTGCACCAGCCGTAACAGGACGGCAAAATCAGGGCCGCTGAAGCGCTCGGCGCAGCGGATATCGCGCATCGTACGCGCCCGGCGCACCCACCACAGCATGCTGGCGAACATCACCCAGTAAACGGAGGCCGTCGCCACACCGCAGCCGACGCCGCCCAGCTCGGGCATGCCGAAATGACCATAGATAAAAATATAGTTCACCGGAATGTTGACCAGTAATCCAATAAAGCCCATGACCATCCCGGGCTTGGTTTTTGCCAGCCCTTCACACTGGTTACGGGCGACCTGGAAGAACAGATAGCCCGGAGCGCCCCACAGCAGCGCGCGCAGGTAGCCAACCGCCTTCTCTGCCAACAGCGGATCGATGTTATGCATGGAGCTGATGATGTATCCGGCGTTCCACAGCACGACCATGATCAGCACCGAGACAAAGCCGGCCAGCCAGAAGCCCTGACGCACCTGCGGCGCGATACGCTCTCGCCGCCCGGATCCGTTAAGCTGCGCCACCACCGGGGTCAGCGCCAGCAGAAGGCCGTGGCCGAAGAGGATCGCCGGCAGCCAGATGGAGGTCCCGATGGCCACGGCGGCCATATCCGTGGCGCTGTAGCCACCCGCCATCACGGTATCGACAAAACCCATCGCCGTCTGCGCTACCTGCGCAAGAATGACGGGTATAGCCAGAGCTAATAACTGACGCGCTTCAACGAAATACTTCTGCACGTGAACACCTTCGAATTGTTGTTATTTTGAGACTAAAAAAGCCGCCGTAACTGGCAGCAAGGGGATAAAAATGAGGAATTTCCAGTCTATTGTAGCGAGGATTGGCTATTAAGCCAGTGAAAAAAGAGTCGAGGCACGAAGCGCGCTGGCAACCGCTTTGCCCTCCTGTTATTGTTCCCGATAGCGAAAGCGGTAATGATACCGTCATGATTTTCAACAGGAGCCAAACATGTTTACTGGTATTGTTCAGGGAACCGCGAAAGTGGTCTCCATTGATGATAAACCCAATTTTCGCACTCACGTGGTTGAGTTACCGGCACATATGCTGGAGGGGCTGGAAACCGGCGCCTCGGTAGCCAACAACGGCTGCTGCCTGACGGTGACCGAAATCAACGGCGCGCGCATCAGCTTCGATCTGATGAAAGAGACGCTGCGGATTACCAATCTTGGCGATATTCAGGTCGGCGATGAAGTGAACGTCGAGCGAGCGGCGAAATTTAGTGATGAAATCGGCGGGCATTTAATGTCCGGCCACATTATGACCACCGCGGAAATCGTGAAGATTCTGACTTCCGAAAATAACCGTCAGATCTGGTTTAAAGTGCAGGATCCAACGCTGATGAAATACATCCTCTATAAAGGATTCATCGGTATTGACGGCATTAGTCTGACGGTGGGTGAGGTGACGGCGACCCGTTTCTGCGTGCATCTTATTCCGGAGACGCTGCAGCGGACCACCCTGGGAGCGAAAAAACTGGGCGATCGCGTCAATATTGAGATTGATCCGCAGACCCAGGCGGTTGTCGATACGGTCGAACGCGTGCTGGCCGCGAAAGAGATGGCGGCTAAGGTCAATGAAGCCTGAAAAAAAATCCCCCGCCGATAAGCGGGGGAGTGTTATTTAACGGGCGACGCGCAGTCCATGTTCAATACCGCGCGAGAACACCACCTGCCAGAGCTGAATGTCGCGGGCGCGGAAGGCGCCGGCGCAGGCGTTCAGATAATAGGTAAACATGCGTTTGAAACGCTCAGAATAGTTATCGGCAATTTCCGGCCAGCTGGCGAGGAAACGCTCATACCAGGCCATCAGGGTCGTGTCGTAATCGGCGCCGAAGTTGTGCCAGTCTTCCATCACAAAATGCTTCTCGCTGGCTTCGGCAATGTGACGCACGGAAGGCAGGCAGCCGTTCGGGAAGATATATTTATCGATCCACGGGTCAACGTTATGGTCGGTGACCTTGGAGCCAATGGTGTGCAGTAAAAAGCGGCCGTTGGGTTTCAAATTACGGTCGGCAACCTCAAAGTAGGTAGCGTAATTTTTCGGCCCCACGTGCTCAAACATGCCAACGGAGACGATGCGGTCAAAGCTGTCGTGCAGATCGCGATAATCCTGGAGACGAATCTCTACATCGAGATCGGCGCAGCGCGCCTGGGCCATTTTTTGCTGTTCGGCGGAGATAGTGACGCCGACGACGCTGACCTGATAATTTCGCGCCATATATTCGGCGAGACCGCCCCATCCACAGCCAATATCCAATACCCGCATGCCTGGCTCCAGCTCCAGTTTGCGGCAGATGAGATCCAGCTTAGCCTGCTGGGCGGCCTCGAGGCTCTGCGCCTCTTTCCAGTAACCGCAGGAATACTGCATATAGGGATCAAGCATCCGGCTGAAGAGATCGTTGCCGAGGTCGTAGTGCTCTTTACCGACAATCCAGGCACGTTTTTTACTTTGTAGATTAAACAGACGAGCGCCTGCGATGCGGAGTGTGTCTTTGAAATGGTGTGGGAGCTGCTTTTCCAACCCGGCGCGTAACACCTTGTGGAAGAATATATCCAGACGCTCGCATTCCCACCAGCCGTCCATATAGCTTTCGCCTAAACCCAGCGAACCTTCCTGCAAAACCCGTTTAAAAAAGAGAGGATTTTTAACCCGCAGGTCGGACGGCGCGGAGCCATTGATTTCAATTCCCGCACGGCCTAATAATTCAGCTGCAATCCGGTACCAGTCATCATTTGGTACACTTACTTCTTCTATACACGATGAACTCATAGCTTCTCCATCACGCCCAAGTGATCAGAACCTTAAAACAGCGTAGACGCTTTTTTGGCTTTGTGAGAAATCTCACGGATAATCCGTGAAGTCGCTATCCGACGTAAACAGAGGAAGGGAGATAACCCTTGCCGAAAGGCCTTCCATGGTGAAACGGAGGCATCCTGCATCCGTTAATCTGTAACTATTTTCTATTTATGTGAACCCGGATCCAGTATAGGACGCTAAGTACTGGCTTTCAATAAAAATTTCTTAGCATGCTAACGACTGGTCCGGGCCCTGGCGACGGGCATTACGCGTGGGAAGAGTGGGGTGTCAGCTCCGGCGTCTGCTGCAGGCGATAGCCTATTCCGGCTAAGCCAATCGAAACCAGCATTACGCTGGTGGTGGTCAGCAGCGGCGTGGCGATCAGCGCGGATACCAGCAGACTGGTCAGGAAGCACAGGCCAAGCTGCAGGGTATTTTGCAGCGCCGCCGCGCGGCCGGTCGCCTGCGGAAAAGGCTTCAGCGCCTGAGCAACCACGATGGGGTAGATCCCGCCGTTGACCACCGCCATCATGCAGAACGGGATCATTAACGCCACCAGCGAGGCATGGGTTTGCAGGCCCACCAGCCAGGTGGCGGCTACGCTGACGGCAAAAATCACCAGCAGCCACGGCAGCATCTGTTGACCGGACCATTTCTGCAGCAGCGCGCGACAGCCATAGCCTCCCACCAGAAAGGCGATGGTCTGCGGAATATAGCTCAGGCCGATAGCGGTTGGGCCATAGCCCATTTCATGCAGGATAAAAGGTGAACCGGTAAGCCAGGCGAAGAAGCTGGCGGAACAGGCGGCGTAGATCAGGACGTTGCCGCTGTATTCCCGGGAGCGCAGCAGCGCGAGAAAGGTGATCTTTTGCTGCGTCACTACTACTGACTTCGCGGCTGCCTTCAGGCGCAGGGCAGGCAGCATCAGCAGCAGAGTGATGGCGAACAGGGTGGCGAAGATGGCTTGCCACTCGAAGTGCACCAGCAGCCAGCTGCCCAGCAGCGGGGCCAGCGCCGGCGACAGTCCTACCAGCGGCATAATGGTGGCGAAGATGCGGTTCGTGCGCTGGGCAGGATAGTAATCGGCGACCATTGCCTGCCAGGTAACGGCCGCGGCACAGACGCCAATCGCCTGCAGAAAGCGCAGCGCCAGCATCAGGGTGGCGTTGTGCACCCACAGCATCCCCAGACAGCCGGCCGCGAAAATCGCCAGGCCGCTCAGCAGCACCGGTTTACGTCCATAGCGGTCCGACAGCGGTCCCCAGAACAGCTGGCCCAGCGCGAAGCCGGCGAGGAACAGGCTCAGGCTGGCGCTAATGGAGGCGGCGGAGGTGTTGAGATCCTGCTGCATGGCGGCAAACGCCGGCAGGTACATATCGGTGGCCAGAAAGCCCAGCACGCTCAGGCCGGCCAGCCAGACTAAAAATCCTTTCCCGGGTTGTGACATAACGTTCTCATAGTTGGTGTACAGGTACGATGCCGCAGAGTGTAGGGAGTGCATTGTGGCTTGTGAAACGCTAATATTTGTCACATGCATTCAAAAATTTTGCAGGCAGAAAATGTGGTCTGAATACTCTCTGGAAGTGGTTGATGCCGTCGCCCGTAACGGCAGCTTCAGCGCGGCCGCGCAGGAGCTTCACCGGGTGCCTTCCGCGGTCAGCTATACCGTGCGTCAGCTCGAAGAGTGGCTCGCCGTTCCCTTATTTGAGCGTCGCCATCGTGATGTGGAGTTGACCCCCGCCGGGGTCTGGTTTTTACAGGAAGGGCGCTCTGTTATCAAAAAAATGCAGATCACCCGCCAGCAGTGTCAGCAAATTGCGAACGGCTGGCGCGGACAGTTGTCGATCGCAGTGGATGATATTGTGAAACCGGCGCGGATGCGTCAGATGATCGTCGATTTCTATCGCCATTTTCCCGACGTCGAACTGATCGTCTTTCAAGAAGTATTCAATGGTGTATGGGATGCGCTGGCCGACGGCCGCGTTGAGCTGGCGATTGGCGCAACGCGATCTATTCCGGTCGGCGGTCGCTATGCGTTCCGCGATATGGGGATGCTGAGCTGGGACTGCGTGGTGGCGAGCGATCATCCGCTGGCGAAGATGGATGGACCCCTGAGCGACGACGTCCTGCGTAACTGGCCGTCGCTGGTGCGGGAGGATACCTCGCGCTCGTTGCCTAAACGGACAACATGGTTGCTGGATAACCAGAAGAGGGTAGTCGTCCCTGACTGGGAATCATCAGCAACCTGTTTGTCGGCAGGACTCTGCGTCGGCATGGTGCCGAGCCATTTCGCCCGTCCATGGATAGATCGCGGCGAGTGGACTGCGCTGGCGCTGGAAAATCCGTTCCCGGATGCCGCCTGCTGCCTGACGTGGCAGCAGAACGATGCCTCACCGGCGCTGAACTGGATGCTTGACTATCTGGGGGACAGCGACACGCTGAATCGGGAGTGGCTGCGGGCGCCGGAGAGATCCGCGCCCGCCAGATGCCTTAACGACGATAATCGACAAACGGGCCATCCGCTACCGAGCGGCGCTCAACCAGACGGGGGTGCACTTCGATAGACTGCGACTCTACACGCTTGTTGACGATACGATCCAACAGCATGTTAAATGCGGCCTCGCCCAGGGAATCTTTCGGCTGATGAATGGTGGTTAACGCCGGGCTGAAATAGCGGGCGTTGCGCACATTATCATAACCGATCAGCGAAATGTCCTGCGGCACCCGCAGTCCCATTTCATCCGCCGCGCAGATAGCGCCCATCGCCATGATATCGCCGCCGCAGAAGACCGCCGTCGGGCGGTGCTGCTGGTTTAGGATCTGCTGCATTGCGCGGTAGCCGGACTCCGGCTCGAAGTCGCCCTGCACAATCCAGTTTTCCGGCACGCTGATATGCGCCTCTTTCATCGCCTGCATGAAGCCGGCCAGTCGCCCCGCGCCGGTGTTGCGTTCCAGCGGACCCGGGATCACGCCGATTTCGCGATGGCCGCGTTCAATCAGGTAGCGTCCGGCGATATAGCCGCCCTGGAAGGCGTTATCGATCACCGCATCGGTGAAGTCGGCTTTCGCCTCGCCCCAGTCCATCACCACCATCGGGATATGGCGGTACTCTTCCAGCATGCTCAATACCGAATCCGGATACTCGGAACACATCACCAGCAGACCGTCTACGCGCTTTTGCGCCATCATCGACAGATAGGCGCGCTGTTTTTCCAGATCGTTCCACGCGTTACCGAGGATCAGAGTATAGCCCTTCTGGAAGCAGCTCTTTTCAACGGACTCAATAATTTCAGCGAAATAGGCGGCTTCGCTACTGGTCGCCAGCAGGCCAATCGATTTGGTGTGATTGACTTTCAGGCTGCGCGCCACGGCGCTCGGCGAGTAGTGCAGCTCTTTGATCGCCGCCCATACCGCATTACGCGTCTCTTCGGCAACGAAACGGGTTTTGTTAATTACATGTGACACAGTTGTAGTGGAAACGTTTGCGCGTTTCGCTACATCTTTAATAGTTGCCATTACATCTCACTCCATGCCTTGACCTGATCGCCTGATCATCGATACGTAAACGTTTGCCTACACACACCCTGAATACAATTTTCAACATTGCATCACGTCGGGAAAACGACACAGAACGACAGGAAGGGGTCAATGGCCGATACGCTTTTAAATTAGCGTGGGATTTTGTCCGATCTTGGGGCAAAGTGGAAGAGCAAAAATGTGCATCGCCCTAAATCCCGGAAGATTTTTGCGATTTTTTGTGCAAAAATGAGCAAGCTCACTTTTGGTGTGGGGATAACAAGAGGGAAAAATGATGGATACCAATTTAAAGTTTTCGCTGATCACCACGATTATTGCTCTCGGCGTGATTGTCGCTTTCAGCCTGACCGCCATACTGCACTAATGTTTCGCTGAGGGAGGAGCGCCGCTTCCTCCCCATATCCCGCCATTATTATCAATTCTGCAAAAATCTTTTGTCATTTCGTTCACTTTTGTTTTTTTGTGATTGATGTCATGCTTTTGACTTCTGATGTTACGCCGTCCTCTCTGACGGTCTGATGGAGTCATTGAATGAAAATCAACTTTCCTTTACTTGCGCTGGCGATCGGCGCCTTTGGCATCGGTACCACCGAGTTCTCCCCGATGGGATTGCTGCCGGTGATTGCGAAAGGTGTGGACGTCTCGATACCGGTAGCGGGAATGCTGATCAGTGCATATGCCATCGGCGTCATGGTCGGCGCACCGCTGATGACGCTGCTATTGTCGCATCGCGCACGGCGCAATGCGCTGATTTTTCTGATGGGGATCTTCACCGTCGGCAACCTGTTGTCATCCATCGCGCCGGATTACACCACGCTGCTGCTGTCGCGCATTATTACCAGCCTCAACCACGGCGCTTTTTTCGGCCTGGGATCGGTGGTGGCGGCCAGCGTCGTGCCAAAGCATAAGCAGGCCAGCGCGGTAGCCACTATGTTTATGGGCCTGACCATCGCCAACATTGGCGGCGTGCCGGCGGCCACCTGGCTTGGCGAAACCATCGGTTGGCGGATGTCCTTCCTTGCTACTGCGGGATTAGGCCTGCTGGCGATGGTTAGCCTGTGGTTCTCCCTGCCGAAGGGCAGCGCGGGGGAACGTCCTGATGTCAAAAAAGAGCTTTCTGTCCTGCTGCGCCCGCAGGTGCTCTCCGCGTTGCTGACCACCGTGCTGGGCGCCGGGGCGATGTTTACGCTGTATACCTACATTTCGCCAGTGCTCAATACGCTGACCCACGCTTCATCGCTGTTTATAACCGCGATGCTGGTGCTGATTGGCGTCGGTTTTTCGCTAGGCAACTATCTGGGCGGCAAATTTGCTGACCGGTCGGTCTCCGGCACGCTGAAGGGCTTTCTGCTGCTGCTGATGGCGATCATGCTGGCGATCCCGCTGCTGGCGCAATCCCAGGCCGGGGCGGCCATCAGCATGATTGTCTGGGGCGCAGCAACCTTTGCGGTGGTTCCGCCGCTGCAGATGCGGGTTATGCGCGTAGCGCATGAGGCGCCGGGGCTCTCTTCTTCGGTGAATATCGGCGCGTTCAACCTCGGCAACGCGCTGGGCGCCGCCGTCGGTGGGGCGGTGATCTCTGGCGGACTGGGATATGCGTTTGTGCCGGTGATGGGCGCAATTATCGCTGGTCTGGCGCTGCTGCTGGTCTGGTTTAGCGGGCGAGCGCAGCCGGAAGAGGCTTTCGCCAGCCAGTAATCATCGGCTGGGCAAGGGCAAAAAAAAAAACGCAGCCGGGGAGACCCCGCTGCGGTTTGTCGTTTATGCCGCGAGGTTAGCCGCAACAAACTTCCAGTTTACCAGCGCCCAGAAGTGGTCCAGGTAGCTTGGACGGGCGTTGCGGTAGTCGATGTAGTAGGCGTGTTCCCAAACGTCAACGGTCAGCAGCGGCTTCGCGTCGGTGGTCAGCGGGGTGCCGGCGTTGCTGGTGGAGACGATAGCCAGGCTGCCGTCGGCATTTTTGACCAGCCAGGTCCAGCCAGCGCCGAAGTTTTTCGCCGCGGCATCGGTAAATTTGGCTTTAAAATCGGCGAAGCTGCCGAAAGATTTGGCGATTGCGGCCGCCAGTTCGCCTTCCGGTTCGCCGCCGGCGTTAGGCGCCAGGCAGTTCCAGTAGAAGGTGTGGTTCCAGACCTGCGCTGCGTTGTTGAATACGCCGCCTTCAGAAGTGCGGACGATCTCTTCGAGGGACTTGCCTTCGAACGCAGTGCCTTTGATCAGGTTGTTGAGGTTAGTGACATACGCCTGGTGGTGTTTACCGTAGTGATATTCCAGGGTTTCTGCGGAAATGTGCGGCGCCAGGGCGTCTTTTGCATATGGTAATGCAGGTAATTCAAACGACATTGCTACTCTCCTTATAACTTTTTGTTTTATCTCACATTGACAGGATGAGGTTTTCACCTGAATCGTGTTCTGACCGCCCGACGCTGTCGCGTCCCGGGCGTGTTATTGTATTGAGAATGTTAACATTTGCCGCAAGCAGTGAAAAGCCTTACAACGATAAAGGCTATTATCACTGGTGCATGTGGTGAAGGCTTAACCGTTTTCTGCAGGAGTGGGCAATAAGCCGCCAAAATTGTTGCAACCATGTATAAGGAGATGCCCTCTGCGGATTTGCGAACTCGCATAGCGATTAACTACTCTGCTTCGCCGCTGTCACGCAATGCGCTGGACAAAAAATAAAACTTTAATATCAAACGATTAATAAAAATATGCGCTCAGGCAATCGTCGCTATGCCAATAATTCATTGTCTATTTTTTAATTTGTATGACAAATATAGCCGCCAGCAGTAATTTCCCCAGGATGACGACGATGGCAAAAACAGATGAGGTGGTGAGCGCGAAAATGATCCCGGTGGTGCAGGGGATTGTTGACTGGATCGAAGCACATATTTTCGACACCCTGTCGGTGAGCGCGATTGCGAAAAAGTCCGGCTACTCACACTGGTACTTCCAGCGACAATTCGCCATGGTAACGGGCTGCACGCTGGCGAGCTACGTCAGCCGACGAAAGATGACGATTGCGACAATCTATTTAACGCAGACGCAGGCGTCGATACAGAGTATTTCTCAGTGCCTGGGATACGAGGGACAAGCCGCTTTCTGCCGGACCTTTCACCGTCACTTTGGCATGTCGCCGACCCGCTATCGTCGTGATACGCCGGGCAAAGAGAGCAATATGCAATATCCCTTGCGGGTGGGGATGGAGATCGAGCAGGAGAGGCGGTCTGCCGCCGCAGCGGCAGCCC
>OGSU01000466.1_pt1 | contig 16222 bp, 24 predicted proteins | sample 1573911 | NCBI WGS metagenome assembly OGSU01 (sample SAMN03295839, study PRJEB24534) | human gut metagenome | isolation source: fecal sample 7 from infant 5 | host: Homo sapiens | place: USA: Pittsburgh, PA | collected 2014-07 | reverse complement strand
GACAGGTATATAATTAAAGTAATATAGTAATATAATAATATATCAGTAAATATTACTTATACTTTATATATTAAGTCCAAAGAGGTGATTTAAAATATGCAACTTTTTGATTTTTATGAAGAGCATAGAATGTTGTACTTTAGATTGATAAGTATACTAAGTATGAGTTTTTTAGAAAAGAGAGAAATTATATTAAAGGTTTGTAATGAAGTGGATAGTCTAAAAAATAAGTATCGTGTAAAAGTGAGAAGAGATGAAAAGTTATTGAAAGAATATAAAAGAAAGTACAATGATATAGATAAATATTTTTGGGAGATTTATAAGATAGTAGAGGAATATTACAGAGTGAGAGAATTATTCAATCATTGTGAGAATTTCTATAAGTATGAAGATTATATATATAATAGCTTATATGCTTTCACTGGTGTGTATGGAAGTAAAATAATAATATGTGAGGATTGGGCCTAGCTTGTAGGATCATAAGCCTTAAAATATTATGTGGACAAGTTTTCGAGAATGTTGTAGAATAAAAGCAAGTTTTAAAAAGTAAATAAAAAAGTCCTTCACACATTTTCAAGACTCGCAATCAAGAAAATGTTAGGAACTTTATTAGGTACTCGCAATACCAACAAAGTAACGAAGAACTCGATTATAGTAAGCATTTCATTGTATTACGCACTTACAAAGAAACCACTTGCTATAAAAATATTCAATTTATGAATTGAGTATACCAATTATCTGAGTGAATTTCAAGTCTTTTAGTATGGTAAGTACTAGAAGGCTTTTTTTAATGCAAAAAATTTAATAGGACAAGTCCTGGAAAAGTCTAGGTAAGTGGTTAGAGGAATAACACTATAAAAAACTAACAGTTAACATCTGTTTAAGTCGCCGTCTTGTTGAGCCTATAAGGCAATAGAACATGGTTAGATAGTATCTATCTAAGAAATAGGCAAGGGCGGCTCTCGGTGAGTCTGTAGGTTGGCACAGAGGAAGAGAGCAGCGATTCTCATTAAACAAGGTTAACGTAGCGTTCGTCATAATGACGAGAGGGAGTATCTAAAATCTTAATGGTGACGCGAAATGAGTGAGTTAAGACTTGTACATACTTATATCATAGGTCTTTGAATAGATAGCTTATATGGTGACATACAAGCGGTGTAAACGGAAACTACACGGATACCTCATGAAAAAGAGGATTAATCTTTTTTAATTTACACTCTCCGTCAGGTTTTGAAAGAGAAAAGCATTGACATATGCATATTATACTCTTTTTTAACTTGAAGGAGGGAGGAAGTTCCGTTTTCTAGCCGTTTCCTAATTCCCTAAGGATTAATACTGCTTCGCATTTATAAGTCAAGTATAATCTTAAATATAAAGTTAGAGGAAGATGTTGTAAAACAATTTATATCTCTATTGATTTAATATAATTAACTTATTAATATATTATTATATTAATGTAATGAGGTGCGAAATATGGTGGGTGGGAATAAGGTACATAATAAGCCTAAGATGATTGGAAGAGTATCTAAGTTTATTATAGATAAATTTGGATTAGATTATAAGATAAATCAAGAAATATATATAGGTGAATCGAATAGAAAACATATGATTAAAGAGCATCCGGAAGATTATGAAAAGTACGGAGATAAAATAGAATATATAATTGCAAATCCAGATTTTATAGCAAAGCATCCAACTAAGTCTAATAGTTCTATCGAATATATAAAAGTTTTTAAAGATGAGAATGAAGATTATGTATTAGTTGCAGTAAGGGCCACAGGGGGGAAGAAGTTATTTGCTAGGACTTTATTTGTTATGGATCCCGAAAAGGTTGATAAATATGTAAATGTAAATGCATTAATTCCTTATAAAGACGAATAGTATGCAGAAAAATCAAAAACTTTTTTAAATAAAGTAAAATTTGCTTAAAACATATTGAATATTTTTTTGATATAGTGATATAATTAAGACAGAAATACATAGAATATTTGTATGAGAGTAACTGAGGGCGGAAGAGGTAGCCGCCGCCACGTAATATACGGTAGGAGATGCAGATTACCACCTGCCTTTACTTTCGAATTAATCATGACGTACTATTTTAGTACGTCTTTTATTTTGTTTATTAAAGGAAAAAATATATATTTATAGAATATATTAGTTATATAATTGAGTTTGGAGTGCTTTATTATGAGAGTAACTAATAGATTAAAAGAAATAAGAATGCGAGAGTATGCAGAAGATCCTAAAGAGTTTTCTGATAGGATTGGTGTAAAATTAAAAACATATTATACTTGGGAAACCGGTAATAGTATACCAGCATTAAAGGAATGTCTAAGGGTATGTAATATATTAAATAAAGATGTTAAAGAAATATGGAATCTAGAAGATTAATCTAGGTTCTTTTTATTTGCAGAAAAATTTATTAAATTATAGAAACATTTATTAAATATTAGAATATATATAAAGCATAAGTAATTCTAAGGTAGGCGTTAATGATACTAGCCTTATATATCAAACTCGTTCTTTTATATCTTTCTGGATATGGAGTATACAATTTAATTTTTACCGAAGAGAATAAATTAATGCGTGAGGCAAAAAGAAATATTAAACATTTTATAGAGGATAAAAAGATTATAAATACTTTAGAGGAAAGTCCCTTAATAGACCATATAAGTATATCTAGTTGGGGAGTAACTGTACGGTTAGATATTAAAGGAATATGCGATTTTGAAGAAGTAGAAAAGCATAAGGATTATTTAAAGCAACTATTTAGGGCCCAGGATGTTTTTATATCAGCAGATAAAGGAATAGTTGAACTAGATATAGTTACTAATCCATTAGAGGACCAGGACTATAAGTACATCCCAACAAAGGCTACAGAACTATTACTTGGATATGATTTTAAAGGAAATCCGATACTAGCAGATATGAAGGTTAATCCACATTTACTTATAACAGGCCTAAGTGGCCAAGGTAAAACAGGATTATTAAGAACTCTTATAAGTAATATAAGAAATGCAGATCTAACATTGTGTAATTGCTTTGAAGAAGATTTTAGAGGGTTCCAGGTAAACAGATTATACGGAGAGGAAGCTATCCTAGAATATTGTCAGTTAATTATGGAAGCAGCTGAATGGCATGAGAAACCTTTATATATTGTTATAGAGGAGTTAGCAACACTTAAGGACAAGAAATTAATAAACATTTTAAAGGAAATGTTATGCGTATGTAGGCATTACAATATCTTTATAATTGGCATAATTCAAATAGCTACTAAAGAGGAATTGAAATTTAAGAGTTACTTTATATCAAGGCTTAGTTTCAAACAGTTAGATTCTAGTAGTTACCAGGTAGTATTAGGTGCAGGAGTAGAGAGGGACTTAAATAAAAGAGAGTTTTATTGCTTAACAAATGGATTATATAAAGGCAGAACATATACTCTACCATATCAATAAAAATTAGAGATTATTGTATAAATAATTTTCACCAACTGGAATAGCAACGTAGCTTGGAATTGTGAAGCATGGAGGTAAACTTGTTTATTGGAATGCGGAACAATGGAAAGCGTAGTTACTATGGAAGGCGGTAGTAATTTTTATAATATAATTTATAACTTCTATATAACTTGTTTGAACGACAATATTTCAAACCAATAAGTATACGGTGAAAAATAATGACTTGGAATCTAAGGATAATTTATAGCGGTAATAAAGTTGAAATTTATAAAGTAAATGATTATAACATTAAAACTGGAATAGCAACGGAAAATAATGCTAAAGAAAAATCGGGATTAAAACTAAGGAGGAAAAAGAGATAAATTCTAAGAATAGAAGGCAATCTCATCTAACTACAATAAGAAATAATATTATAAGGCTTGCTGAATGCAATAATTCAAAATTTAAAAGCTTTATAACATTAACTTATAACAAGGATGTAACCGAAGAAGAAAATACAAAGTATCTTAATTTATTCTTTACAAAGATAAAAAAGAAATGTAAGGATTTATCATACATTTGGGTATTAGAGAGGACGGAAAGAGGAAGAATACACATTCATATTTTAAGCAGCCTTTCATTTCCTAAATGCACTGCAAAGAGCAATGAGTTAAAGACAGAAGAACATAAAATGCAAGAACAAAAATTAGAAGAGATATGGTGTTATAAAGGTGTAAACCTTGGTTGGGTAGATATAAGGAGCATAGATAAAGAACAGTGTGGGAAATATAGTCTTTACTTGGCAACTTATTTAAATAAAAGTATGTACGTTACAGAGATAGAAAAGCAGAAGCATTTATATGGATATAGTAGAAAGAATCTATTAAAGCCGATAGAAGAAAAGTATGAGATAGATATGGGCTTAGAAGATTTAATTAAAGACTTTATATCAGAATATGATTTAACATTTACTAATTCTTATTCAATAAATCATGAGAATGGATATAGTCCAGGGACAATAACTTATCTAGATTTTTATAAAAAAGGAGAGTAATTATGAAAATTAATAATATAACCGTATTGGTATCAAGTATAGAGAAAAAAATAAATAATAATACTAAAGAGCCTTATTGGAGTATTGGTGTTTTAGATTTATCAGATGGAACAAATTTTAATTTAACAGTAAAAGAAGAAGATAAAGCTAACAAATTAAAAATGATGAATAAATATATAATGGATTTTACACTTCAAGATAGTAAATATGGCATGAAGTTAAGCCTAGACAATGTTGGAAAAGAACTAGGAGGAATTGTATAAATTTTAGAAGCCTACTCGATTTGAGTAGGTCTTTTATTAATTAAAATATTTCCATAAATGTATATTTGATGTTGACATAAGAATAGAAAAGTATTACACTTAACTTAAGTCATATGTACGACATGCGACAAGTGACTTAATTAATTTAAGGGGGTGATACTCTATGGCTGATGTTAACGAGGTTTATATTACTAAAGAAGTAGCAGACCAATTAGATATTAATACTTCGTATCTAATTAGATTAGCAAAGAAACTGTTGGAAGAAGGAAAAATAACCAATAAAGATATGAGAGCAGCTGGCAAGAGAAATTATTTGTTTAACTCAACTGCAGTAGAAGTGATTAGGGAAAACTTAAAAAGATAATACTTTAAAAGTAAAAAAGAGCAGCACCCGAAGGTTACTACTCGTACCGCAATTCTAGTATAACTCTTAGGGTGCAAATCTTCAAATCATTTAGAAGAATCTAGGAGGGATTTAGAAATGGAAAATTTAGAGAGAGAAATCAATCAGCTAATGAAAGGGCTAACACGTGAGGAAGCTAGGATAGTGTTAATTAATGCAATGAGCATTTTTAAAGCTGAAGATAAAGTTAGAAAGAATTGTCCCTAGCGAAATTATTGCAGATTCTAATATGTGGATTAAAATAGTTATTCAGTTATTAGAAGATATAAAAGAAGTTCTAGAAAATGATAATACAACAATTAAGTCTAAAGAGTTAATTTCAATAGATCAAGCTGCTAAGTTAACAGGGATAGGAGAACAGAAGTTAAGAGAGCTAGTTGCAAAACAAAATTCTGATTTTCCGTTTTTTAGAGTTGGCTCTAAAGTATTAATTAATAAAAGAGAGTTAATAAAGTGGCTAAGAATAGTTGTTCTGGAACATAGAAAAATATGAAAAATTCATTAGATAAAGCATTATATAGGTCCTATAAAGAATTAATAATATATTTAAATTCTTTGAATGAACAAGGAGGATATATATGTTAGATATAAATGAAATAAACACTATCTTTCACAATATAGAACACAACACTAATGAAATCGTTGAGATATTTAAAGAAATTAAGCAATCAGTACTCGTTGAAAATAATTTTAATAATAAAGAAACACTTACAGTTGATGAAGCAGTTAAACTAACTGGTATTGGTAGAGATACAATATTAGAACTTATAAAAAAGCAGAATACAGATTTTCCTTACTTTAAGGTTAAAAGTAAAAACTTGATAAATAGAACCATGCTTTTAGAATGGTTAGAAAAAGTGGCCAGGGAACACAGGGTAATATAGGAGTGATTTTAATTTAAAAAAAAGGATTATTTTAATTATTAAAAAAAGAAAAAAGATTCAAGATCAACATTAAATTTATAGTATTAATGTTTTTTAGGAGAGTTTCTATGAAATATAAAGTAGAAGTAGTAATGCCAAAAAATCCACAAAAATTATTAGATAAGTTTGCTGATGTACTAGCAGAAGAAGTTGCAAAAGCACTTACTAGAGAAGAGTTGATTATTTACGCTAAAAGGTTAGAAGAGCAAATAATAAACTAAATTATATGAGAAAAAAGTAAGTATATTGAGAGGGCGATATTGTTATGGAAGATTATAAAAGAACATTATTATATATTCTAAATTATATAGACAAAAGGTGGAAGAACTAAGGGTTAAAATAGAATATTTTAGACATTTGAAGGAGGATATTTATTATGAATGAAAAGACTGAGTTGATTAGCTGCCTAGATAGTTGTGAAAATTTTATTAGAGAAAAGAAAATGAAGGTAGTTATCAAAGATGAAAAAAAACTTATAAATAAACTTAGTTTAGAAGTAAGAAGATTAACAAAAGGATATTAAACTAATTAGTTATATACAGGATTATTAATTATAGAATTTTATTTAATGATGCCTTGAATTGGGGCATCATTTTTATTGATTTAATATGTATGCGCATTTATATCTATACTCTAATTTTTTGGGGAATATAATTTGTGCCGACTATTTTGGTCGATACAATTCTATATTTTTCCGTCGGAAATCGCTACGGTATTTTTACCCGTTATTACTTTTTAAAGTACCGTTTTGGTAGTTTGTAAAGGTAGGGGCTCAACATGATGTTGATGACATAACGAATCGTTAACCAATTCCATAAATGATTTTTATAATGGTCATTAGTAGCCTTACTAGGATTAAGGAGTAAAGTCCACTTTCATTAATAGCCCCAAGTTTCTTGTACTCTGTTCAAATTATCTGTGATAGGATGTTTTATCCTGTCATCTTCATCTAATATTTGTGTCATTGTTGGTTTTCTATCAAGGGGTGTCTATACTATCCACCCCCTTATTTTTACCTTAGATTGGATAACGGAACGTTATTAAGGTTATCTTCTTCAGCCACATGATTTGATGTTTTCAAGGTTGGTATTTCACCTACCTTAGATAAATACTTTTCATCATCTTCAACATGCTTTCTGATTGAAGGTAACACTTCATCAAATACCCATGACTCAAATTTTTCTGCTGATGGTAATTCACTATTAGTAATAAGCCTGTACATATCACCTTCTGGAATTACATTTACTTCTAAAGTCTTATTTTTACTTTGTGGGTGAGGTATACTGTGTTTTAGGATATACCTACAATGTTGCTTTATTGCATTAGTTGTATCTTTATATCCTAGTTCCTTTGCAATCTCACTTGTGGTATATAGCTTGTTTTGGTGTATTAGCTTGTCCCTTAGCTTTTCAGCTTCTAATCTAGCTTGTCTTTCTTCCTTAATCTTAGTTGCTGCTGCTATTAACAAGTCTGGATTATTTATAAGTTCATCTGTTGCATACATTCCATGTTTTCTTATACTTGGAAGCACATCTGATGTTACCCACTTCTTGAATTTCTTTGCTTGTGGTAATTTGCTACTAAGTATCAAAGAATATAATCCACTTTCATTTATTATTGTGAGCCCTCTATTTGGTATTTCTAAGGTAGCGTTTTCCGACCTTTGAATTATTTTTTTATCTTCTTCATAAACATGAGTTGCTATTGCATCTTTTGTATTTAAATAACCTAAAACTTCTGCTATATCTTTTCCCACAAACCATGGCTCTCCATCTTTAGTGATTACTCTAACTTGTCCAAATTGTACATTGTTGAAAATCTGAATATCGGTTTACTACTTTCCCAATTTGGGAATCTAGATTTGTGGTTTATATATGTGATATAAGGTTGTTCTGTTTCCGCACAACCCTTGATATTGCTATGGTTACGATATATAGAACATTTATCATGCATATAAGAGTTATAAATCCATCTTGATAAGTCTATTATAAATAAACTAAATCAAGGAGGATGTAAAATATGTTTAACTTTTTAAATTTGGCTATAGCTAGTGAATTTACCGGTATGTTTTTAGTTACATTTTTATTATTAAGTTTTGTAACTAGAAAACCAGGAGCAGTGGCAAAGGTATTTACTAAAGCATTAGTGCTATTAGTTATACTTACTAATTTATTAAAGTAAGGGGAGGACAAAATGGCCCCCCCTTTAATATGAGTGAAATCGTCTGACAATAAAACGACACCGTCGTCTGACGTCGTTGTTTCAGATATAGAAGAAGATAAAGAAATAGATATAGAAAAAGATAATAATAGTATATCTTTAGATATACTTGTATCTTCTAACGTAGATACTGTAATAAAAAAATGGAATGAATTAGGATTAAGAACAAGCAATAGACAGAAATATTCATACTTATTATCAGAAAGAGGATACTCAAAACTTCTTAAAGTTTTAGAAGATGATGTTGTGTGGGAGTAATATGAATATTTTAATAAAAATATTGATTGGGTTGGGTTCGTCATTACCCCGAATCGAGGTGGAAAAGAAGTTCAAGACTTTGCCAAGGCTTACAAGAAGAAACTAACAAAGAGCTAACAACTAACAAGAATGAAAAGAAAGAGTATATAATTCACAAGTTAGAGGGCAAATGTATTGAAGATAAAAGGTATTATATGGTATAATATACCTATAAAGTAATTATTTTAGTAATTACAATTTTGCAAGGAGGGTATTTATGAAATTAGGGTATAAAGTAAGAAAACAGGGAAATTCTTTGATGGTTTCAATACCAAAACACATACAACAATTATTAAAGGTAAATGAAGGAGATTACATAGATTTTATTATATTAAAAAATGGTACTGTAAAAGTTATAAATGCAGCAGATCATATAGGAATAGAAAGCAAGAAGTTAGAAAAGTTGAGTGAAAGATTTAATGTAACAGAAGAACAAGTAAAAAGGGCAATATTAAATAATCAAGACAGAATAGGTTTTGTTGATGGGAACAACGATAATCAAATAGCTTCAAGGGAGTGATATCAATGGAACCATATACTATTATTCCTAATAAGTATTTTGATAATCACGATTTAAATCCAATGGAAAAATTAACACTATTCTATCTAATTAAATATAGGGGGAAAAGTGAATATGCATATCCAAGTTTAAATACATTGAAAAATGATTTAGGGTATTCTCATACTAGATATGTAATAAATAATATAAATAATTTGATTGAAAAGGGATATGTAAAAAAGGAAACAGTTAAAAGAAGAAATCGGTATTATATTATAGATGATGTACAAAATGTACCCAATACAAAAAGAATAGTAGATTATAATAATGTACAAGATGTACCTAACAATGATGTACAAAATGTACCTAACAATGATGTACAAAATGTACCTACTAATAATAAAAAGAATAATAAAAATAAAAAGATATATATATATATTCAAGAATTTTTTGAGTTAACATTAGGCACTAAAATTAACTTTACAGATAAGAGAATAGCTGAACTAAATTTGATTTTAAAGAAGTATGACGAAACTGATATGTACAAAGTGCTGGAGAATATAAAAAAATCTGATTACTTGTTAGGAAAGGAAAACAGTAAATCTGTTAATATAGATTGGTTACTTAATGAAAATAACTTTACTAAAGTATTAGAAGGTAAATATAGCAATAGAGATAGTCATAAAAAAAGTACACCAAGTGATATAATTTACTTGGGTGAAGATATATCAAATAAAAGTGTTATTTTTATAGATAAGCAAGGGAATAAACAATATGAGGAACCAAGAATTAAATATAAGTATTATACTGGTGATGGTATAGACATAGAAACAATACAACCTAAACATTCGATACTGTATTACCATAGATTAGATGATGAGAAAAAATATAAGATTGCAGATGGTTTTTATAGTGATATAAAAGAATATTATGGTAATGATGAAACTGTTATAGATCTATGCAATAGAAATGGAATTAAGGTTAGTAAACAATAATATATTAAACATCTTATTAGGATTATCTAGTAAGATGTTTTTATTATAGTACAAAAGTGTTGGGTTGTTGTTAACTTGTAAACTATAGATTTAAGTTTAAAAATGAGTTTATAAACACTATAAAAAGAGGTAAATACAACTGTTTATGTTAGGTATATGAATATGAAATATAAATACTGGGGTGAACAAATAGGTAACACTTTTAAAACTTGCATAGACGCTCATATTGGCTCTTATATAAACTTTTAAAGCTATAGTGGTATAATTTATCGTTTGAAAATAGAAATGCTTGTAAAGGGTGTTAGACCACTTAAAATGGATTAAACCAAAATCCCAAAATGAATTTATTGACACAATAAAAAATATAGGAGTTTTTATAAGCATAGTCTTGATACATTATGGTTTCCGAATGTCAGATATTATGTTCAAACCCTCCAAGCTAAATCATCTTGAAGTGACTTTACTAACATTAAGTAACCACTTTCTGTAATAAGAGTTAATCCTGCATTATTAATTGGGATAGGAAAATTATTCACATCCGAAGGTTTTATTACTATATAATCTTCACCTAATATAAAATGCTTTTTGTTGTTCCCGAAATTCTTTCTTGCAGTTCCTTCTACTCTTTCATGTAACATATCGATATCTTTGAATGTTACAACTCTTTGTCCTTTAAATTCTTTTACTGATAAATCAGTGTTATTGATTTTTACAATTTGATTGTTCATTGTTTGTTCTCCTTTTTTATTATTAGATGTATTATTAATTAATGTATTATTATCTTTAAACTTTTCTTTAATGGGGGTATTAAACTTTTCTTTAATAGGGTCATTAACAATTGTTAAATACCTATTTAAGATTTCTTTAGTACTATCGGTAGGACAACTGTCAACCAACTGTCTGTCACTTATATCAACCAAACTGGATGGTATGGATAGCTGTAATTTAACCCCTAGTATTTCACGACCACTTTGTAAAGTATTTCCCTAACCTAGCCTAGCCTGTGTATCCATTTCGTATACAGATTGTATACATATCATTAACCCTAATATTGAATCATATAGTAATACATACTTATAGTTACATATACATAAAATCATATATGCATATAGTAATAAAGCACTGTTGATTTGAAGTACACTTTATTTAAACACCCTAGAATTATTAGTATTGTGTTTATATGAAGTTGTAAATATAATTAATAAATAAATGTTTGCTTATATCCTTGAATCTAAATAAACACTTTGGTATAATTATTACATCAGGAGTATAGGGGCCCCTTTCTATATTAGGGTTACGTTAAAGACCCCACTTTAGCTATACGATTTTTATAATATTTTTTCAAAGTCGAGGTGTAATAATATGAATATTGCTTATGTTAGAGTTAGTACGGTAGAACAAAATGAAGAAAGACAACTTGAAGGACTTAAGAAATACGATATAGATAAATGGTTTACTGAGAAGGTATCTGCTAAAGATACTAATAGACCAGAGTTACAATCAATGCTGGATTTTGCTAGGGAAGGCGATACAATTTATATCTGGGATTTTTCTAGATTAAGTAGAAGTGTTAAGGATCTACTAGATATAGTTGAAAAATTACAAGAAAAAGGAATACATTTAGTGAGTGTAAAAGAGAATTTAGATACTTCAACACCTACAGGAAAATTAATGCTTACAATGATTGGCGCAATAAATGAATTTGAAAGAACAAATCTATTGGAAAGACAAAGAGAAGGTATTGCTCTTGCGAAACAAAAGGGAGTTTATAAAGGGAGGAAGAAGATTGACTTTCCTGAGAACTTTGAAAGCATATATAGTAAGTGGAAACATAGAGAGTTAACTGCGACAAAGGCTATGGAGGTATTAGGGCTTAAAAGAAATACTTTTTATAATCTAGTTAAGGAATATGAAAACAAGGAAGATTAGCAATAAGCTAGTCTTTTTTTGTTGATTAAATATACTAACTTAAACTTAGGCAGTTAGATAAGGGGGTAACGAAATGTAACACCCTTAGGGGAATTAAATAGAGTGAATATGGGGTCATTAGTAATGAGGTCATAGATTCTAATAAATCGACCAAAGAGTAACAGTTAAGATAAAGGTGTTGCTATTTTGGAAACGCCTAAAGATATGATGTAGTAGTAACATTCTATAAGCTGATGAGGATTAATTAATATTTTGATAGCAATGTACTCGCAAATTGCGATTCCGTTTAACTTAGAAAAATGTAGATTGGGTAGGGGTTCAACATGATGTTGAAGACCCAAAAGGTGGACGGGGGGTATTCTATATATCTATATAAATAAAAAGGGGTTAAGCACAAAAATATTTTTTTAAAACAAAGGTCAAAAAAAGTCAGAAAAATACCGGTAAACCTAGTGTTTTCAACAGGTTAGATATCGAATAAACTCCTAAAATATGGTATAATATAGGTGTGGGACTTAAAGAAATTTTAGGGGGAATGATGGTTATATGACCAATGAAGAGTTGATTAAAAAATATAATGATGGTGACAGTTCAGCTTTAGATATTTTGATAGAAAACAATGAAAAACTAGTGAAGTATGTAGTAAATAAATATTCGGTTGATAAATATCCGAGCATGGATGAAGATGATTTAATACAAGAAGGAAGAATCGGACTATATATTGCAGCAACAAAGTTTGATATAGAATCAGATTTTAAGTTTTCTACTTATGCTTTTTTCTGGATTAAGCAAAGGATAAGCAGATATGTGAAGCAAAAGAGTACATATAACGAAGTTTCTCTAAATAAAAAGATTGGTGATGATTCTAATGAAATGGAACAAATTATAGGCATAGAGGATTCAGAAATAGATAAGGTTGAAGATACATTATGCAATAAGAATCTTAGGACAAGCCTTCAATTTTTAATTAATCATTACCTAAATAAAAAAGAAAAAGAAATAATTGAATTAAAATACGGGTGGAATGGTGATCCACTTAATTTTAGTCAAATAAGTAATAGATTTAATATTTCAGCTACTGCAGTTAGAGATTCACATAATAAGGCATTATGGAAGTTAAGACGAACTGAATTTATAAGGAATATGATTGCAGAAGAAGATAAAGAGAATAAATACAATAATTACAATTCAATTATAAAGTATATTGATAAAAAAGAACGGGAAGGAAAAACTAATACCTTTAATTTGAATGTTATAAAAGATAATCAGATTTTTAGTTTAATTTAGGCTGCTTTAAAAATTTTATTTTAAGAAAAAAGGAGGGATGAAAATGGCTAAAATAAGTGATTTAGGAACATGAGGGGAAGAAATATTTGATGTGTTTTTGAGACACAAAGATGATTCATTAAAAGAAATGACAGAAGAAGAACAGAAAACTTTTTTTAAGTTTCTAGGCAAGGTGGACATAGCTTATAAAAGCATAAGAGACATAGATAGAGCAGTTATAAAGATGTATGCAATAGATAAAAAAAGACCAGGATCTATACACCGTGAGTTGACAGGAAAGACGAATACAACTAAAGGAAGAATATTAATCCGCAGAGCTTTTGCCAACTTCTATAAGATGTACAACTTTATAAATAATGTTTCTTTAGGAATACCAGCAAGTGAACCAAAGATGTATGAATAACTTTAGTAGAGAATAGGGGGAGATATATATAGTGTTTAATATATGGTTAACAATTAGTTTATTAAATGTTATTTTAGCAATTATCTTAGAATTAAGAACGATAAAGGTGTTAAAAGATATTGGATGCAAAAGTAACTTTAGTATTAATCAAATAATAAAGATGAGTTTTGAATTTTTATTAAAAATAATATTGAATTGTGTGCCTATAATTCATATTAAATTTTTATTTTCAAAACTAGATTATATTTTTATGAGTAAAAGGATGTTCATAAAGGAATTTATAGTGGAGGCTGGTGAGTGAATGAATGAGTGAAGCTTTTGTATTAGAAGGTAAGGTATTACTAGATGCCAAAAGTGTAATGAGTGATTTAGACAACATAGATAAAAAGGCAAGTGAAACCGGAAGTACATTTGACAAGATTACAAGTAAAGCTGGTGAGTTTAGCAAATCTTTAGATAAATGGGTTACTAAAGCCTTAAAGGCTGGTTCTGTAGCACTTGCTGGATTTGGAGTAGCAAGTTTAAAGGTTGGTTCTGATGCACAGGAAGCAGAGCAGCAATTTGATGCAGTATTTAAAAATATGTCTGCAGATGCTAAGAAGTTTGTTGATAGTTTTAGTAAAGAATATGGACGATATGATGCTGATATTATGGATATGATGTCATCAACTCAAATTATAGGTAAAAACTATGGATTAACAAGCGATAGAGCGTTAGAGATGTCTAAGTCAATGCAAACTTTAACTGCTGATATAGCTGCATTTAATAATATGAATGACCCAGAGGTCCATGAAAGATTGTTAGCAGCTATAAGAGGTGAGGGCGAAAGTGCTGAAATGCTTAAGCTATCTATTAATCAAACTACATTAGCAGAATATGCTAGACAACAAGGGATAAAAAAATCAATAACTCAAATGTCACAAGCAGAATTAGTTGAACTTAGATATGGGTTGATTTTAGAACAAAGTGCTGATATGGCAGGATATGCAAAAAAGGAGGGGGAAGGTCTTCCAGCTCTAATACAGAGGTTAACTGCTAATTTCAAAGAGCTATCAGAGGGACTTGGTAAAAAAATATTACCATTTGCAACTAAGTTTATTGAATGGGCAAATGAAAATATAGATAAACTACCAATATTAGTAGGTATTTTAGGGGGATTATTAGTCACAGTAAAAGGATTTTTTATAATAACCAAAATAAAACAAGCTTTAGATGCTTGGAATGTTGCAACAACAACTACAACTGCAGTAACAAAAGGGGCAACTTTAGCACAAAAAGGATTGAATTTAGCTTGGCTATCTAGTCCAATAACGTGGATAGTTGGCGGTATAATGCTTTTAATCGGCGCTATAGTTCTTTTGTGGAATAAGTCAGATGCATTTAAAACTGATTTACTTGCAGCGTGGGACACAATTAAGACTAAATTCCAAGAATTTGACGATTTCTTAAACAATATATTTGCAGTAGATTGGTCAACTGCTTTTGGAAGTTTTGGCAATGTCATAAATGCCTTTTTGGTTAATATAAAAGGTGTATGGGATTCTATTAAAAGAATCTTTGGTGGAATAATCGACTTTATTGGTGGCGTATTTAGTGGCGATTGGGATAGAGCATGGCAAGGTGTAAAAAATATATTTAGTGGCATAATGGACGGATTAGGCGCTGCAATGAAAGCACCACTTAACATAGTTATTGGATTAATTAATGGCGCAATCCAAGGAATTAATGATGTCATAAGTTTTCAAATTCCAGATTGGGTTCCAGGACTAGGGGGCAAAGGTTGGCAATCTAATATTCCTAAGATTAACTACTTAGAAAATGGAGGTATATTAACTAGGCCAACTATGATAGCACCTGGTATAATGGCTGGTGAAAAAAATAAAGGTAGACAAGGACAAGCTGAGGCAGTAGTTCCGTTAAAAAGCATGTATAAGAATATTAGAGGAATAGTAAGAGAAGAACTTGCTAATATATCAATTCAAATTGATGGAAAAGAGTTCATGAGAGCAACTGCACCATATCAAGATGAATATGAAAGTTACAATAATAGATTTGCATATTAGTTAATAAATAATATATAGGCCCTTCTATTTGACCGTAGAAGGGTTTTAATTATGTTAAATGATAAATATATCGCGTAAGAAAAGAAACGCTTAGAATTGACAATAACAACTCAAAAAGCAAACTCGATACATAATTTATATTATGTATTGAGTTGATAATATAGAAATAAAGGTTACTATACTACTATTAATAAAGTAATAAAATAATAAAGTAATAAAGTAATAATAATTCGTAACATAATATACAGTATGTTACGAGTTTTTTTATGTATTTTAACGAAAAAAATCAAGCGATTTAAACCCTAAATTTTAATATTTGATTTTTATATATAATTGATTAATAAAAATAGAAATTATCTGAAGGTAAGTGATATCAATGATTATAGAAACTAGCAGAATTATTTTCAAGGATAATATTACTATAATAATATAAGTATTTAATACTTTATTAC
>OGSU01000463.1_pt1 | contig 16242 bp, 12 predicted proteins | sample 1573911 | NCBI WGS metagenome assembly OGSU01 (sample SAMN03295839, study PRJEB24534) | human gut metagenome | isolation source: fecal sample 7 from infant 5 | host: Homo sapiens | place: USA: Pittsburgh, PA | collected 2014-07 | reverse complement strand
TTAAAATGTTGTAAATAAAGAAAGATTTTTGTTTACAAAAAGTATAAAATTTAATTTAGTAAAAAAAATAATTTTAAGAAAAAAATTTGATTTAAAAGGTGTTTTTATATAAGTAATTACTTATATTATATATAAAGAAACAATTGTTTACTAATGGAATTTAGAGGCATAAAATTTTAGTGAGGTGATATAAAATGAATACATTAAATGATATTTTATCAAAAGAAATTGAAGAATTTAGAGAAAAAGGACATAAGTTTTTAAATAAAGAAATGACTGTTGGTGAATTTAAAAAGGCATCAGGAGGCATGGGTGTTTATGCGCACCGTGGAGGAAAAGAATTCATGGTGAGATTAAGAGTTCCATCAGGAGTTGCTGGATTAAGTTTATTAGAAGAAGCATATAACTGGGCTAAGAAATATAACTTAGAAAAAATACATTTAACAACTCGTGAAGCAATACAATTACATGGAATATCAATAGATGCTGTATGCGACATAATGCAAGAAGGGTTAAATAAAGGAATATACACTAGAGGCGGTGGTGGAAACTTCCCAAGAAACGTAGCCTTAAATCCTTTATCAGGAGTTCAAATAGGAGAAACTTTTGATGTAACTCCTTATGCACTAGCATCTAATGCACATTATATGAGTAAAATATATACTTATAATTTACCAAGAAAAATTAAAACTGCATTTTCAAATACAGAGGAGGATTCAGCTCATTGCACAGTTACAGACTTAGGATTTTTAGCTGTGGAGAATAACGGTAAGAGAGCCTTTAAACTTTACATAGGTGGAGGATTAGGAAGAAATCCAAGAACATCTGTTGAATTTGATGAGTTAATAGATGAAAAGGACGTATTATATTGTCTTGAAGCTATGACTAATTTATTTGTAGCTGAAGGAGATTATAAAAATCACGGAAAAGCTCGTATAAGATATATTGTTGAGAGAATGGGCGAAGAAGAGTTTAAAAATTGCTTTAGAAAACACTTAGAAGAAGTGAAAGCTAAAGGTGGATTAGACCTTAAGGTTGAAGATATAAAATATAGTAAAAAAGGTGAAAAAACTAATATAAAACATGAAAGATTAATACCTCAAAAACAAGAAGGATTATATACTGTTTTATTCCACCCAGTTGGAGGACAATTAAGCTTAGATGTATTAAAAGAATTAATAGAAAAAATAGAGAAAATAGAAGAAGTAGAAGTAAGATTAGGTATGGATGAAAATCTATATGTAAGAAACTTAAATGGAAAAGAAGCTGAAGCTATCTTAGACTTTACTCAAGGTAAGGGAGGAGAGACTTTAGCTGAAAGAAGTGTTGCTTGTATAGGTACACCAACATGTCAAATGGGAGTATTAGAAAGTCAAAAAACTTTAAGAGAATTTGTAGAATTATTAAAAGAAAATTCAATTAAAGAAGGCTTATTGCCAAGAGTTCGTTTCTCAGGATGTCCAAATTCTTGCGGTATGCATGAAATAGGAGATATAGGATTCGCTGGTAAAAAGAAAAAAGTTGGTGATGTTTTATCAAATGTATTTGAATTACACTTTGGTGGAAAATTAGGAATAGGTGAAACTCGTTTAGGAGATTACTATGGAGATATACTTCAAGACAAGGTTCCAGAATTCTTAATTAAGGTTGCAAAGGCTGTAGAAGCTAAAAATTCAACTTTTGAAGAGTGGATTAAGGATAATAGTGAAGAATTTAAAGCTATAGTTGAAGAATATAATGTATAGCTGTTAACAAAATATTTACAAAATCCAAAAAAACTTAATAAATAAGTTTTTTTGGATTTTTTGATTTTTACTTAAAATTCCTTTGAATAGGCATATTTAAATACTTTTTTAGTTTATTTTATTAAATATTAGGTTTAGTAATACTAAGTATTTTACTTAGTTTTTGTTACCGAAATATTAACGATGACCTTTGAAGATAGCTTGAAATAAGGGTTAGAAAGAATTTGCTATAGAAAAAAATAAAATGGTGATATATAATAAATTCAAAATTTATATTTATGCAGTTAAATAAGTTGTTTAAAGAAAGGATTGATGTTAGGGTTGAAAGAAAAGATATGCCTTTATGGTTTTAATAATCTTACTAAGACACTAAGTTTTAATATTTATGATATTTGTTATGCGAAAACAGAGAGAGAAAAGGAAGACTATATAAAATATATAGACGAGCAGTATAATTCTGAACGTCTTACAAAGATTCTTTGTGATGTTACAGAAATGATAGGAGCTCATGTCCTAAATATTTCAAAACAAGATTATGAACCTCAGGGAGCTAGTGTAAATGTTCTTATAACAGAGGAGGCATTACCAGTAGCACTAATTGACCCATCATGTAATAAAGGAGAACTTTCATATTTGGAGCTTAGGGATAGTGTAGTTGGACATTTAGATAAAAGTCATCTTACAGTTCATACTTATCCAGAGTTTCATCCAAATAACGATATAATTTCTTTTAGAGTTGATATAGATGTATCTACTTGTGGAAAAATATCTCCATTAAATGCTCTAGATTACTTAATCGGAAGTTTTGATTCAGATGTAATAACTATTGATTATAGAGTTAGAGGATTTACTAGAGATGTTGATGGTAGAAAATGCTACATAGACCATGATATAAAATCTATTCAAGATTATATAGATGGAGAGACCCTAAAAAAATACGATGCTATGGATGTTAATGTTTATCAATCTAACATATTCCATACAAAGATGATGCTTAAGGATATAGTTTTAAATAACTATTTATTTAATTCTGATCCATATGAATTATCTCCAAATGATAGAAGAGAAATAAGAGATAGAATATCAAAAGAGATGATTGAAATATACGGTGGTGTAAATATTTATTAAGAAAAGGAGGGATTTCTGTGAAAAGACTTTCTCAAGAAAATGCTCCTATTTATGAAGCATTAAAATGGTACAAGAATCAAAGAATTGTTCCTTTTGATGTACCAGGTCATAAACAAGGAAGAGGAAATACAGAATTAAGAGAATTTTTAGGTGAAGATTGTGTTTCAGTAGATGTAAATTCAATGAAACCCTTAGATAATCTTTGTCATCCAACTTCTGTAATAAAGGATGCAGAAGAATTAGCAGCTGATGCCTTTGGTGCTGATAAGGCATTTTTCATGGTTAATGGAACCACATCAGCTGTACAAGCCATGATAATGAGTGTTTGCAAAGATGGAGATAAGATTATAATGCCTAGGAATGTGCATAGGTCTGCTATAAATTCCTTAATAATAACAGGGGTAACTCCTGTTTATATAAATCCAGGAATTCATAGTAGGCTTGGAATTTCTCTAGGAATGGCAATGGAAGATATAAAAAAAGCTATTAAGGAAAATCCAGATGCTAAGGCTATTTTTGTTAATAACCCTACATACTATGGAATTTGCTCTAATTTAAGAGAAATAGTTAAGTTAGCTCATGAAAATAATATGTATGTCTTAGTTGATGAAGCTCATGGAACTCATTTTTATTTTGATAAGAGACTCCCAGTATCAGCTATGGAGGCAGGGGCAGATATGGCAGCAGTTAGCATACATAAAACAGGAGGATCATTAACTCAGAGTTCTATGTTACTTATGAAGTGTAATAGAATTAAGCCAGATTATGTGAGAACAATAATAAACTTAACACAAACAACTAGTGGTTCTTATTTACTTTTATCTTCTTTAGATATTGCCAGAAGAAATTTAGCCTTAAATGGAGAAAAAATATTTGAAGAGGTTGTTGGAATAGCTGAATATGCAAGAGAAGAAATAAATAAGATAGGTGGTTATTATGCTTTCTCAAAAGAAATAAATAATGGTGATGATATTTATGATTTTGATGTAACTAAGCTTACTATAAACACTTTAGAAACTGGACTTGCTGGAATAGAAGTTTATGACATATTAAGAGATGATTATGGAATTCAAATAGAGCTTGGAGATGTGGCTAATATTCTTGCCATAATATCAGTTGGAGATACTAGATATAACATTGAGAGATTAGTTTCAGCTTTAAGTGAGATTAAGAGAATTCATGAAAAAGATAAAAAAGATATTTTTGACCACGAATATATAGATCCTATAGTTAAGGTTAAGCCGAAAGAGGCTTTTTATGCTGAAAAGAAGAAGGTTCTTTTAAGAGAAAGTGAAGGATTAATTTCTGGAGAATTTGTAATGTGTTATCCACCAGGAATTCCAATACTTGCCCCAGGAGAGCTTATAACTAAGGAGACTATAGATTATATTGAGTATTCTAAGAAAAAGGGAAGTTTAGTTACAGGCCCTGAAGATATGGAAATTGAATATATAAATGTTTTAGATTGTTAGGAGGAATTTAAATTATGGAATTATGGTACACAGAAGAACATACAGACAAGGTACGTTTTTCAATCAAAGTAGATGAACAACTTTATAGTGGAAAGAGCGATTTCCAAAGAATAGATGTTTTTAAATCTCAAGAGTTTGGAACTTTCTTCACATTAGATGGACTTATGATGGTAACAGAAAAGGATGAATTTATTTATCATGACATGATAGTTCATGTTCCAATGGCTACAAATCCTAATATAAAAAATGTACTAGTTATAGGAGCAGGTGATGGTGGAACTGTAAGAGAACTTACAAGATATGAAACTATAGAAAAAATAGACATGGTTGAAATTGATAAGTTAGTTGTTGATGTTTGTAGAGAATATTTACCTCAAACAGCTAATAAATTAGATGATCCTAGAGTAAGTTTATTCTTTGAAGATGGATTAAAATTTGTACGTTCAGTTGAAAATAAATATGACTTAATAATAGTTGATTCAACAGATCCATTTGGACCTGGAGAAGGTTTATTCACAAGAGAATTTTATGGAAATTGCTTTAAGGCCTTAAAAGAAGATGGAATACTTGTAAATCAACATGAAAGCCCATACTATGAAGAGTATGCAAGGGGAATGAAGAGAGCTCATAAGAGAATAAAAGAATGTTTCCCAGTATGTAGAGTTTATCAAGCTCATATACCAACTTATCCATCAGGACATTGGCTATTTGGTTTTGCATCAAAAAAATATGATCCACTAAATGCTGATATAGAAAAGTGGAATGATTTAGGATTAAAAACTAAATATTATAACACTGAGTTGCATAAAGGATGTTTTGCATTACCTAATTATGTTAAGGAGATGCTAGAGAATGTTGATGAATAGAAATGTAAGCACTTTTATAGGGTGTGAAGCTGAATATGATGAATCAAGCATAGTTGTATTTGGAGCTCCTTTTGATTCAACAACTTCTTTTAGACCAGGTACTAGGTTTGCAAGCCAAGTGATGAGAGGAGAATCTTGGGGATTAGAAAGCTATAGTCCATATCAAGATTTAGATCTTTATGATTTTAATATTTTCGATGGAGGAGAAATAGAGCTTCCTTTCGGAAATTCAGAGGGAGCATTAGCTTTAATAGAGGATTTTTCAACTAAGGTTGTTGAAGATGGGAAAATACCAGCTATGATAGGTGGAGAGCATTTAGTAACTTTAGGGGCATTTAAAGGAGTATTTAAAAAATATCCTGATGTTCATGTAATTCACTTTGATGCTCATGCAGATTTAAGAGAAGATTATTTAGGTCAAAAACTATCTCATGCTACTGTTATACATAGAGTTTGGGATTTAGTAGGAGATAATAAAATATTCCAATTTGGAATACGTTCTGGTGAAAAAGAAGAATTTTTATGGGCAAAGGATCACGTTTATACAAATAAGTTTAATTGTGATACTTTAGATTATGCCTTAGAAATGGTTAAAGATAAACCTGTTTATGTAACAATAGACTTAGATGTTTTAGACCCATCTGTATTCCCAGGTACAGGAACACCAGAACCAGGTGGAATTCAGTTTAATGAGCTTCTAAATTCAATATTAAAACTTAGAGTGTTAAATATTGTGGGATTTGATATTAATGAATTATCACCACAGTATGACCAAACAGGAGCATCAACGGCTGTGGCTTGTAAAGTTTTAAGAGAGATGTTATTAGTAGCAAATAACAAATAAAATGATTTTAAGCTAGATTAGCCTTAGATAAATTTAGGATATGTATTAAAAAACTAGTTAAAATTAAAACTAGTTCTTAATCAATTTAGTTAAGGGTATATTTAGAGATTTTTAAAGTTAATTGCAATTTATGCAAAATATACTTTAAGTTAAATTTAATTTAGAATTCTTAGATATTTAAATATAAGAAAATAGAACTGTATCAAAAGCTAATAAAAAATTTCTTAAATTAATGAGAGAGTATTTAGTAACTCTTTCAAAAATAGTTTTAGAATTTTTTAAAGGTTAATTTGATACAGTTCTTTTTGTGTATTTATCTAATAAAGTAAAGAATTAAAAGTGCTTGAATTGCTATTATTAAAGGAATACCTATAGTAAATTTTGCATGTTTTGTTTTATGACGAAAAACATGCATTCCCCATAATGCTCCAATTCCTCCTCCTATTATAGAAACGCCTATTAAGGTATCTTCACTTATTCTCCATTGATGTTTTTTAGCTTTTTGTTTATCTATATACATTAGAATTATTGCCACTAAATTTATTACAATCAAATAACCTACAAAAAGTTCTTTCAATAATTACCCCTCCTAATTTATTTCATTAGTATTTATTATATGGTTCTTAACTTAATTATAACTTATTTCTAGGGAAAGTTATTATTAATTAGTAGATAAATATAAAATTTGGGTAGTATAAATTGTATTTCATACAATTTTAGTAATATTAAAGCTTATTTAAACGTATACATAATATAAGGTCATTTTATTTTAAGGGGGAGAGCTAATGAAAAGTAAAAAAATTATAGCTACGCTTGTTGCAAGTTTAGTTATTTCTAATATGGGAGGATATTTAGTAAAAGCTAATCCTAATGTAAATCATAAGGCAGTTATTATAGAAGATAGACAAGCTATTATTGAAACTGCTATTCCACAATCAGAAATGACAGCTAGTGCAACTTCAGAAGAGGGCCAAGATCCAGCTTCAAGTGCTATTGATGGAAATACAAATACTATGTGGCATACAAAATGGAATGGGAGTGATGCGCTTCCACAGAGTTTATCAGTAAACTTAGGAAGTTCTAGAAAAGTTAGTTCTATAGCTATTACACCAAGAACAAGTGGAAACAATGGATTTATAACTAAGTATGAAATTCATGCTATTAATAATGGAGTGGAAGCTTTAGTTGCAGAGGGAACCTGGGAAGAAAATAATTTAGTTAAAACTGTAACTTTTGATTCTCCTATTGATGCAGAAGAGATAAAAATAACTGCAATTCAAGGTGTTGGTGGATTTGCTTCAATAGCAGAGTTAAATGTTTATGAAATCAAAGGCGAAGTAGATGAAATTGCTAACTATGGAAACTTAAAAATAACTAAGGAGGAAGAAAGGGTAAATATAACAGGTGATTTAGAAAAATTCTCCTCACTAGAAGAAGGAACTATAGTCACTAGATTTAATATGAATGATACCTCAATTCAAAGTTTAATTGGTTTAAGTGATGGAAATAAAGCAAATAACTATTTTTCACTTTATGTAAGTGGAGGAAAAGTAGGATATGAGCTTAGAAGACAAGAAGGAAATGGAGATTTTAATGTACATCACAGTGCAGATGTTACTTTCAATAGAGGAATAAATACTTTAGCTTTAAAAATAGAAAAGGGAATAGGAGCTAAGATATTTTTAAATGGTTCTCTGGTTAAAACGGTATCAGATCCAAATATTAAATTTTTAAATGCAATAAATCTTAATAGTGGATTTATTGGTAAAACTGATAGAGCAAATGGGTATAATGAGTATTTATTTAGAGGAAATATAGATTTTATGAATATTTATGATAAACCAGTAAGTGATAATTATTTGTTAAGAAAAACAGGAGAAACTAAAGCACCATTAGAAGATAGTTTATTGCCAGATGATGTTTATAAAACACAACCAGTAGAATTATTCTATCCTGGATATTTAGAATCAAGAGGATATAGAATTCCTGCTTTAGAAACAACTAAAAAAGGAACGGTTTTAGCTTCTATAGATGTTAGAAATAACGGAGATCATGATGCTCCTAATAATAACATAGATGTAGGTATAAGAAGAAAAGAAGTAAATGGAGAATGGGAAGAAGGAAAAGTAATATTAGATTATCCAGGTAAATCAGCAGCTATAGATACTTCTCTTATGTCAGCTACCATAGAAGAGAATGGAATTGAAAAAGAGAGAATATTTCTTATAGTAACTCATTTCCCAGAAGGTTATGGATTCCCTAATACAGAGGGTGGAAGTGGAATAGAGAAATTGATGGAAAATATTATTTTATATTAAAAGATGCTCAAAATAATGAATATACAGTTAGAGAAGATGGAATTGTTTATAATTCAGAAGGAAATCAAACTGATTATGTAATGAAAAATGATAAAACCCTTATTCAAAATGGAGAAGAAGTTGGAAATGCCTTACTAAGCAATTCTCCACTTAAGGCAGTTGGAACTGCTCATATTGAAATGATTTATAGTGATGATGATGGTAAGACATGGAGTGAACCAGAGGATTTAAATCCAGGGCTTAAGAAAGAATGGATGAAATTCTTTGGAACTGCACCAGGAAAGGGAATTCAAATAAAAAATGGAGAGCATAAAGATAGATTAATATTCCCAATATACTATACTAATCAAAATAATTTCCAATCAAGTGCTGTAATTTATAGTGATGACTTTGGTGAAACTTGGAAGTTGGGAGAATCTCCAATAGATACAGCTTCTGTAAGCTCTGAAACAGTTTCTTCAGGAACACAGTTGACAGAGTGCCAAGTAGTTGAAATGCCAAATGGACAACTAAAATTATTTATGAGAAATACTGGTTCATATACAAGAATTGCAACTAGTTTTGATGGAGGAGCAACATGGCATGATGAAGTTCCAGAAGATACTTCTTTAAGAGAGCCTTATTGTCAATTAAGTGTTATAAATTATAGTGGAAAAATAAATGGTAAAGATGCAATTATATTCTCAAACCCAGACGCAAGTAGTAGAGTAAATGGAAGTGTTAAGGTTGGCTTAATAAATGAGAATGGAACTTATGACAATGGAGAACCAAGATATGAATTTGATTGGATTTATAATAAGACAGTTAAGCCAGGTTCATTTGCTTATTCTTGTTTAACAGAGTTACCAGATGGAAACCTAGGATTATTTTATGAGGGTGAAGGGGCAGGCAGAATGGCATATACTGAATTTGATTTAAATTACCTTAAGTTTAATGCTTCTGAAGATTCACCATCAGCTTCAGTTCAATCAATTGAAGTTTTAGATGAAGATTTAGCTTACAATTCTGGAGAGGAAGTTTCAATAAAAGTAAACTTTAATCAATTAGTTAGTATCATAGGAGATAGAAAGATAACTTTAGATATAGGTGGAGTAGATGTACCACTAAATATGGTTAATTATGAAGGGAAGAGCTCAGCTATATTTAAAGGAACTATACCAGAAGGAATTAATCAAGGAAATTATGAAATAAAGCTTAAAGAAAATAATACTTTAGAACTTAATACTGTTTATAATAAAGTTTCAACTTTCAATGGATTAGATAATACAGGAATTAATGTACAGATTGGTGAATTAAAAACAACTGTTGGAAATTCAACCATAAAGGTTAATGATGAAGTTCAAGTTGGCTCAGCATTTGAAGCTATATTAGGAATTGAAGGATTAAATGGAGATACAGAAGTGTATTCAGCAGAATATTTATTTGAGTATAATGCAGAAGCATTTATATTAAATGAAATTACTTCATTTAATGATTCTTTATTTGTAAAGAGTAAAGAAGTTGAACCAGGAAAAGTTAGAATATTAGTAGCTTCTTTAGGAAATGAAATAGAAAAAGATTCAGATCTAGTAAAAGTTAATTTAACTCCAAAAATTTCTTCTGAATTAGAAGTTTTGAGAATAACAAAAGCTTTAATAGGAGTTGGAGATGGAAATACTCATGACTTAGAACTTTTAAGTAAGGAAGTTAAAATCAATGAAGAAGCTTCAGGAGAGATAGTAGTAAATCCAGTACAAAATTTTGAAATTCCAGAAATAAACAAGAAAAATGTTAAATTAACATGGAATGCTCCAATAACAACTGAGGGATTAGAGGGATATGTAATATATAAAGATGGAAAGAAATTATCAGAAGTTCCAGCTGAATCTACAGAGTTTGTGGTTTCAAAATTAAATAGACATACTATTTACAATTTTAAAGTGGCAGCTAAATATTCAAATGGAGAACTTTCATCTAAAGAAAGTAAGACTATAAGAACTGCTAGGTAATGAATAAATTTAAAATTAAATGTAAATAAGTAAAAAATAAGTAATATTATGTAATGTAAACGAATATAAATATTTATGTAGATTATTAAAGTAATCATACATTTTGTATATATAAAAAATTGAAATGTTTGGGGGAGAAATTTTATGAAGAAAAAATTATTAGGTATGTTATTAGCCGGAACATTAATGGTAGGAGCAGTTGGATCATATGCTTGGTTCTCAGATAAAGCAGAAGTTGATTCAGGAATTAAATTAACAATGGGTACTTTAGATGTTGATGTAAAAGAGATTTCTGATGGATGGGATATTGTTGATGAAACATCAGAAATAATAAATAAAAAATCAACTAAACATTTTAAAAATGTTAGACCAGGAGATAGTTTCCAAAGAGAATTTGTAATAGCTAACTCAGGTACATTAAAGCAAAAAGTATCAGTTAAATTAAATCCAGAGATAGCTAGAAAAGTTGTTGCTACAATTGGTGATCAAGCTGTTCTTTTTGATGATTTATTTAATTTAAAATTTGAATTAGGTGAGCTTGAATTACCAATGAAGAGCAATGCTGATGGAACTTTTGAATTTGAGTTAGATTCACTTTATACTGAAGCTGAAGATTCTGATAAAATTACAAGTGCTGCAGATTTAAAAGTTACTTTAGAAGTAGATAAAGATGCTATGGATAATAGATTTAACCATGATGGAAATAAGTTCGTTGAAATATTTGACTTCTTAAAAGATAAATCAGTTCCATTAGTACTTGTTGAAGCAGAACAAGTTAATAAATAATATTAATTTAAAATAAAAAACAGAGTGTTATATTATCAAGAGTAAATTTTGAAAAAACTTTAAAAAACTTAATCTGAACATACTATATATGTATAATATGTAGTAATAACAGAGTCCAGCAATAGCTTTTAAAAAGCTATTGCTGGACTTTAATTCTTAATATTTTTAAATTGTGAATCCAATATTTTGTTAAAGAAAACTACATTTTTATTTCTTTAACAATCCACCTTATTATAATAATGAGATTTAATCAGAATAACATATATTATATTTTTATTGCTTTGGTTGCAATAAATGTATCTATATGGTTGTCTAATAATCCATTTCCTAACTTATCTTCATAAAAACCACTAATTACAAAGCCAACATCTATTTGACCTCCGATTTGACTTTGTAGAGAGTGACCAAATTCTAATGTATCTTTCGTTTGTATTCTTTCTTCCAACTGTTCCTTTGGAAGTTGTTCTATATCAGAATATGGTATGCTATTTCTTACAATTAATTTATTATTTTTTTCCCATTCATATAAATCAAATATATATGAAATAGGATTTGTAAATCCTGCTATCAAAACCCCACCTGGTTTTAAAACTCTATAACATTCAGACCATACCTTTTCAACATTATCAATAAAACAATTCGAAACTGCATGGAATATAAAGTCAAAAGTTTCATTATTAAATCTTGATAAATCTCTCATATCCCCTTGTTCAAGATTTATATTTAAGTTATCCCTATTAGCTACCATCTCATCTTTTGATAATTGCTCCTTACTATTATCAAAAACCGTTACATTAGCCCCAAGTGCTGAAAATATCGGACCTTGCTGACCACCTCCAGATGCAAGGCATAATAAATCTTTTCCTGATACATCTCCAATCCACTTTTTGGGAACAGGCTTTGTTGGAGTCAATAATATTTTATACTCTCCTTTTTTAGCCATTTCAATATCCGTAGAACTTACTGGTATTGTCCATTTATTTCCTATTTTAACTTCATTATCCCAAGCAAGTTCATTATGTTTTCTTATATCCATTATATTACCCCCTTTTTATCAATATTATTAAAACTCTTCCGATAGTTAATAATGATATTCGAAGTACTTATTAGCTATAAAACTATAGTATTCCAATATGTCCATGAAAACAGATGTTTTTGTGTACACCTAAAACAACTATAAAAGTTACTACGTATTATATTGCAATCGTCATTTGGTTTATATAGACAATTATACCATTATTTTTATTATATTATAACTGTTTGTAAATATCTGCATAATTGATTTTCACTTGTTCTTTAAGTTTTTTATTTTCTTCTTCAAGCTTTTTTATTTTTCTTTTTAAACTTGCAATAATAGCGTCTTTATTATTCTCATTCATTTCTCTTTTTACTTGTGATGGAGTAGGTACTTGTGATTGTTGATGTCTAAGAATCTCTATACGTTCTCTAATCTTCTTATTATCATAAAGTGTTTTTTTTGTAATCCCACTTTCACTTGCGACACTATTAAAATTTATAGACTTTTGAGCCTTTATAAGCCTTTGTATTGCTTTATCTACCTTTTCTTGAGTTATAGCCTTACGTTTACTATGCAACTCTTTTAAATGCTCTGTACGATTATAATTATTCAATTAATTCACCTTCTTTTTTAACTTATCTATTCTGCTGTAAATTATATTTCCTTGAGATATTTTAGAATGGATATCTTCATATAATCTTAATAATTCCTCATTTTCGCTTACTATTTCAGTTCTATTATACATTTTAGCATTTTCAATTGCAGTTTTAGTTGACTTTATTAGTATTTCATACTTAATTGTATCTTCTTCAAATGCACCAACACATAAGTCTTTACAAGGACTTCCATTGTTACAAGTAAGACATGGTGGGTGTTTTGCATAACTACATTTACCACTTGCTCTTTGCATACAAGTACCATAAGGTATGTTAATAGCATTTAATTTATGATTAGTATAGAGCATATCTATAACATCAGATGGGATTTCACCATCATTTTCTTCTTTTAATTTGTCGCTTTCATCAAAACTAAATATACCTTGTTTAACTGCCATATCAAATACCTTTCTTTTAGTATCATCAAGTAATTTTGCATATCTCACAGTCATTTCTGGTGAAGCATGAGCCAATAATTCTTGAACTGTTAAAATATCTGCTCCTCCATTAAGTAATTTGATAGCATAGGTATGTCTAAAAGAGTGATTCTTAAAGTGATATATCTTTCCAAGTTCATCAGTTATATTAAAATCTATTGCTAACAAATTTATTTTATTTTGAACCCACCCTTGATTATATGGTTTACCCTTACGAGAACCTTTATATCTAACAAATATATAACCCTCTGGATTATTATCTTCATTACTGTTTTGTTTAGCATTATTAATTAATACAGCTAACATATTAGCAAGTTCATCATCAATAGGGATTCTATGACCTTCTACATAAGTTTTTTTGATATCTGTTTCTACCCAAAATTTATTATTCAATTTAACTAAGCAATCTTGTTTTAAGCCTAAAACATCTGATATTCTAAGTCCTGTTTTAAACATTGTATAGACCACTGGAATAACTTCTTTATGAAGATTATTTATATTCTCAAATAATTGCTCTAATATAAAGTCAGGAACATAATCTATTTGGTCTATAGATTTTTTAGGTATGTTAGGTTTATCTTCTGGAAATATTAGAGTTCTAACATTTTTTATAGGAGCAATATTATATTCTCGTATTTGAATATCTGATAAAAACTTTTGAATATAAACCAATAACCTTGCTACATACCTTTTAGGGTTAGCATTTTTTTGGGATAAATTCTCTTTAGAATATATATTCAACCATTCTATATACTTTTCTATATGATGTCTCTCCAAACCTTTTAAATCATTCCAAGTAGGTTCTAATTCGCAGATATAGTTTAAAAATATTGGAATATACTTAAGGTATTGACAGGCTGTGCCCCAAGAAAATTTATTGTTAGCAACTAATCTTTGTTTTATGTATTTTTTCACTTCTGCTTTAATTCGTACATTATTTATTTTATTAAAATCTATACAATGATTACGATTAGTTGATTTATTATATGTTATACCATACTTACTTAAATTTCTAACATCCCATTTATCTTTTTCCCATTCATCTCGTTCATCAGTCAAAGAATTAAATAAAGTTATTATGAATTTTAAAAAATTAGCAATAGTAGATTTAATTTCATACTTCTTATCAAGTCTCTTTGAAGTTAAAATAGTTGATATATCTCTACCATTTAACCAATCTATCCATTGGATATTTGCTTTTTCTATATCTAATTCTTTAAACGAGTTTATATTAGGATATTTTTCATTGATAAACTCTGCTAATCGTCTAATAAACTGCATTTGAGCAGTTAAAACTGTTTGTAAACCCCATTCATCAGAAAATAATTTATTATATACTATAAATTTCATTTCTTTATTTATGTTTTTATTATTAAATGAAAATGAGATATTTTTATTAGTATATTTGTAGTTTTCAATTTGTTCTTTAAATTGTTCTATATTTCCAAAGAAGTCTATATGCCATTTATCATTTTTTAAAAAATAAGTTGTTGGTATTTCTGTATATGTTATTGATTTATCTTTATTTACTTTTTTTTCAGTGTACTTCAATAGAGTTTCGGTTATTTTATCATTAGAATTATTTACTATATCTTGTGTAAAAATATTTACTACATTATTTGTCATTAGTATTTCCTTTACTTATCTGAAATGATGGTTGTGCTATCTCCCAATTAGCCCTTATATCTTCATCAGAAGGGTGTAAATACATATTCATAGTTGTTTGTATCTGTGAGTGTCCTAAACGCTCTTGAACTTGCTTTATATCCTTTGTAGCTTGATAGTATATAGTAGCATGAGTATGTCTTAAAAGGTGAGCGTGAACGTTAATTCCAGTTTTCTTTTTAAGTCTTTTAAATAAATCACTAACATCTTGATACTCTAAAGGTTGACCTTTATTTTCACCCTTTAGTTTTACAAAAACAAAATTAGTATCTATCTCTAATTCGTCTAAAATATCATAAGCATAGTCATCAAATAAATCTATTAGTTCTTGTGATATATGTATTTCTCTTTCTCCTGTTTTTTGGCTTGCTCCATTAGAAAGTTCACCCCTATCAACTAATTTTATTCTATGACCCTTGTCGTGGTCATATTTAATATCCTCTATATATAAAGAAAGGGCTTCGCCTATTCGGAGTCCTGTTTCAAATAATAACTTTATTAAAAATTCATCTCTAATATTTGTTGTGGCATTATAAACTTTTTGAACTTCGTCTTTAGTTAGAACTTTAATCTTACGTCTTCGCTCTTTTATTTTTAATATATTCTTGCTTGAAGGTTTATCTTTATTAACATGATACAAAAAATCTTTGTAGTGCTTATGAGAACCTGTAAACACTTGTTTCATTAGTTTATCAACCATATCATTATTTAGTTCTTCTGTATTATATAAATAATCATAAAAGTTAGTTACAACTGTTATAGTTAGATTCACAGTCTTCGCGGTTCTTTTTGCTTTAGTTGGATTCATATTAGCTACCTTATTGCTCTCATATGGATTTCTGAGCCATCCTACAAAGTCGGATAGTATATTTATATTAACATTTCTATAATCTACATCTATGTCTTGGAGATATTCAAAATATAGTTTTAATGAGTAGCAGTAGGTCTTTTGAGTATTAAAACTCTTTTCGGCGTTATCTATATATTTTAAATATCTTGCTACTGGTATTATTGGTAATCCATTATCGTCAACTAACAAATATCTTCTTTGATTATCTTCTAACTTTACTTCTTGTACTTTCATTCTTAGTTCACCTTATTCTTTGCAAATTTTATAGTTTCATTATACAAACATATATTCGTATATACTACAAGTATATTCTACCAACTATACTAACTTAATTATCTATGTTTAATAATTATAATATATAAAAAAAGATATGGAATTAGTGCTTATATTACACTATCTATTCCATATCTATAATACTATATTTAACTAATGGACTCTGTTTTTTATTTTGTGATTAAGGATTTAAAGA
>OGSU01000456.1_pt1 | contig 16625 bp, 9 predicted proteins | sample 1573911 | NCBI WGS metagenome assembly OGSU01 (sample SAMN03295839, study PRJEB24534) | human gut metagenome | isolation source: fecal sample 7 from infant 5 | host: Homo sapiens | place: USA: Pittsburgh, PA | collected 2014-07 | reverse complement strand
GTATAAAGTGTCAACATTGTGCATCACTCCTTTTCGCGAATCATCGCGTTTCTGAAACAGGGAACTGTACTGTTCCTCTATTTAAAACCAGTATACCTAATTTCTAATAAAAATACTAGGGGTTTTTAAACATTTTTTATTAACTTTGTTTATTTTTCCTTCATTACATCCGTGTAAAATTAGGGTTAATTTTTATGAAATTTTATGGATATTCGTTATGATTCTGTAAAAAAGTAATACAGTTTTCTATTTTTATGGTTGCTGTTATAATTTACTTCTCTTGGTGATTTTTCAAGAAGTTCCCATGTATTTTTTTCTAATAAAATGTATAATAGAACTATTCACTATCTTAAGTCTAAAGTCAGGTGGTTATTTAATGAAAACAATTTTTTCTGGTATTCAGCCCAGTGGTACTCCGACAATCGGAAATTACATTGGTGCGATGAAACAATTTATCGAATTACAAAATGAATACAATTGTTATTTTTGTATTGTGGATGAACATGCCATTACCGTTCCCCAAGAACCGCAAAATCTACGCCAGCAAATTCGTAGCTTAGCAGCTCTTTACCTAGCGGTTGGTTTAAACCCACAAAAAGCAACAATTTTCATACAGTCTGAAGTGAGTGCCCATGCAGAAGCTGGTTGGATCATTCAGTGCAATACTTCTATTGGTGAATTAGAGCGAATGACACAATTTAAAGATAAATCGCAAAAAAATGGTCGTGCTGGCGTAAGCGCTGGTCTTTTAACATACCCTCCGTTAATGGTTGGTGATATCGTGTTGTACAACGCTGACTTAGTGCCAGTCGGAGATGATCAAAAACAACATTTAGAATTAACACGTGATTTTGTGGAACGCTTCAATAAACGTTATGCCCAAAAAAATCAAGAAATTTTAACGATGCCTGAAGTAAAAATCGCTGAGCAAGGTAGTCGAATTATGAGCTTACAAGAACCAACGAAAAAGATGAGTAAGTCTGATACAAATGTGAAGGGCTTTATTTCAATGCTTGATGAACCAGCAGTGATTCGCAAAAAAATCCGCTCTGCTGTAACTGATTCAACCGGTGTAATTGAATATAATAAAGAAGAAAAGCCTGGCATTACTAACTTACTAAATATTTATTCTGCTGCGACAGGTCAAACTGTTGAGGAGCTTGTTCAAGCTTACGAAGGCAAAGGCTATGGAGACTTCAAAGCAGATTTAGCAGAAGCAGTGGTTGCCTTATTAGAACCTATTCAAGTGCGCTACCAAGAGCTTCTAGCTTCAGAAGAATTAGATATGATTTTAGATGAGGGCGCAGAAAACGCTCGCCAGGTAGCCAACAAAACACTTCAACGAATGAAAAATGCTGTTGGTTTGGGAAGAAAAGTTCGGCGCTAACTAAACATAATAAAAGCCCGCGAAGTTTTATTCGCGGGTTTTTTTATGTTCTAAATTGAGCATCGTACAGCCGACGATAGTGACCTCTTTGCGCGTACAAAGTTTCATGTGTTCCATCTTCTAAAATTCCTTGGTCACTCACTACGATTATTCGATCAGCATGTTTAATCGTGGCCAGTCTGTGGGCAATAATTAATGTTGTTCGCCCGTCAGCTAACGAGTTTAATGACTCTTGAATCACTTGCTCTGTTTCTGTATCTAATGCGGAAGTCGCTTCATCTAGAATTAAAATCGGCGGGTTCTTCAAGAACATTCGCGCAATTGCCACTCGCTGCTTTTGACCGCCCGATAATTTCACGCCACGTTCGCCAATAATTGTGTCCAAGCCATCTGGCATTAGCTGAATTACATGTTCTAAATGTGCTAATTTCACCGCTTGTTGAATGTCTATTTCTGTAGCATTTAAATTCCCATAAGCAATATTTTCTCGTAATGTTCCAGGGAATAAAAACACATCTTGTTGAACAATTCCAATCTGCTTACGTAATGAAGCCAAGGTCATTTGCTGGATATTTCTACCGTCAATCGTAATTTCACCACTACTGACTTCATAAAAACGAGGCAACAGATTGCACAAGGTCGTTTTTCCTGAACCACTTTGGCCAACGAAAGCAACGGTTTCACCAGGTTGAATTTTTAAATTGATATGGTCTAAAACTTTTGTGCCATCTTCATAAGCAAATGAAACATCTTTATAGGCAATCGTTCCTTCTAAATGCGAAACAGCAACAGCTCCTGGCAAATCTTTGATGGACGGTTGTTTGTCCATTTCTTCCGTAAAACGTTTAAAGCCAGCAAATCCTTTGGGATAACTTTCAATCATATTGTTGACTTTTTCAATCGGCCGAATAAAAATATTGGCTAATAAAATAAATCCTACAAACTGACCTTCTGTAATTTCTCCTTTAATTGTATAATACGCACCAAAAATTAATGAAAATAAATTTATCAAACGAATTAATAAGTAATTATAGGCGGAACTGACACCCATCACCTTATAAAAATATAATTTCGATTTTCGATACATTTGATTTAAATAATTAAACTGTTCTCGTTCAAATGGTTCATTTGCAAAAGATTGCGTGACACGTATCCCACTTACTGACGCTTCAATCCCAGCATTAAATTCACCTAAATTATCGTAAATATCCGTATTCGCTTTTGTCATTTTCTTATTAAAATAACCTAGCGCAATCGTGATAAATGGCAATAAAATAAACGTAGCGATGGCTAATTTCACGTGAATGGTTAACATTAATAAAAAAGAACCTGCTAACGTCATAATCGTAATAAAGACGTCTTCTGGACCATGATGCGCCACTTCTGAAATTTCAAAAAGATCAGTGGTCAAACGGCTCATTAATTTCCCTGTTTTTTGATTATCATAATACTCAAACGGTTGTGTTTGAAGATGTTGATATAATTCTTCACGCATATCTGTTTCAATATTCACGCCTAACATATGACCAAAATAAACCACAATAAATTGTAAAAACGTATTGATTATATAAAATGCAAATAAGCCCGCACTAGCTAATGCAATGAGGCGAAAATCTCCTTTTGGCATAATCTTATCAATTACTTGGTTGACTGCTACTGGAAAAGCCAACTCTAACAGCCCCGCAAAAACGGCACACCCAAAATCCAAAATAAATAATCGACGATACGGCCGATAATACCCAAAAAAACGCTTTAACATAACTCCCTAACTCTCCCCCTTCATTCTCATTCATTATACGGAAAAAGACTGTCTCTTGCAAAATTCTAACTTCTATCAGAACACGTGTTATTTAAGTAACTTTGACTCAAAATCATTTTCACAAACTTTTCATTATCAGAATATTTTTTCATTTATCGTTTCCATTTTTTCGGTAAAAATAACTATAATTGTCTTTTCCCGCAAGGCTTTGATTTCTGCGAAAAACCTTGAAATACAGTGAAAAATACTCTATTTATTTGTGAAAATATCGGCTACAATATAACATATGAAAAGTTTTGTAAAAAAGTTAAGAGGTGCACTTGTTAAATGAGAACCATTGTTTTTGATGTTGATGACACGCTGTACGATCAGCAACAACCCTTTCGAAATGCGATGACTAAAATTTTCCCAAACGTTGCGACAGAGGATATGCATGAATTGTATCTTCGTTTTAGACACCACAGCGATGAAACGTTTCCGAAAGTTTTAGCCAATGAATGGTCCCTAGATTTCATGCGGTTTTTCCGGATGAATGAAACATTAAAGGATCTAAACTATCCAGGAATTTCACAAGAAGAAGGAAAAATTTTCCAACAAGTTTATGAAGAAGAATTGGATAATATTACGATGCATCCAGAAGTTACTAAGCTTCTTGATACTTTACAAGAGAAAGAAATTCCGATGGGGATTATTACAAATGGTCCAACAGACCATCAATTTAAAAAAGTTAAACAATTGAATCTTGAAAAATGGGTTCCAAGCCAAAATATCATTATTTCTCAAAGTACGGGTTTTCAAAAACCTGAAAAGGAAATTTTTGATTTAGCCTGTAATCAATTTTGTATGGAACCTGAACATACTTTATATGTTGGTGATAGTTATGACAATGATATTGTAGGCGCACGTAATGGTGGCTGGCATTCTCTTTGGTTTAACCACCGCTCTCGTGAACTACCAAGTTGCCAACCTGCATCACACCTTGCAGAAGTCACTTGTTTCACCGAACTTTGTCCGACTGTGGAGAAATTATTTAATCTTTAAAAAAAAGCCGCTCTTCAAATTGAAGAACGGCTTTTTTTTATTTATTTTTTTGTTTTTTCAGACGTAAAATGATGAACAGGCAGATTATCAGTAAAAGGATCAATAAACCGATTAAGAGATAAATAAGTTTAGATTCCGTTTTTTTGACGGTTACATCTTTCTCATTAAATGTTTTTGCTTCCTCTTTTGAGATCGTAAATTCTTTCGTAAATTGCCATTTTTTTCCTGAGCCTTCCACAGTCATTGCCAATACATACGTCCCAGCTTCCATTTCATTTTCTTCATAAGGAATAGGGAAATTAAAAATTGAATTGGGCGCCATTTGCATATCTTCTTGTTCTTTCTCTAAAATAACGTTATTTGTTTTCTTATTTTTAACATTTGCCGTTACTTTCATTGATTGAAGATAGGCTGCTTCATGGTTTAGTAGTGTTGCAGAAATAACACTGCGCGCATTTCTTTGCGTCGGTTCAACTTTCTCTAAAGACAATTCAGGTTGCACAACTGTTTCATTTTCTCGAAGTAAAACAGCTACTGTATAGGCATAGCGATTTTCAATTGCTAAGCCGTTTGTATTTTCTTTTTGCTTGTCTTTCGTTTCATCGACTTTTTCACTAAACGTGATCCCGCCCGCTAGTTGCCCTGAAAACTCTTCTTTAGGCATCTTCACTCGCAATTCAACTACTTTTTCACTTTTAGCAGGCAATTCAACACTCTCACCGCCGTCTTTCAGTTGAATGATTTCTGATAAATCTGCTGGTGCAGATTTATCTAATGCTGTCAACGACTCACCATATTCAATCACTCCGTTGCTGTTTGTTGTGGCCGACTTCACACTAACATCAATCACTAAATTTTCATCTGTACTATTGGCCGCTCGAACTTTCAAAATTTGTTCTTGGTCTGGTTTCATCATTAAATCAAAATATGTTTTTGTTTTATCTATTTGGTTTTCTGGAATTTCTGTTTCAACACTAAATCGTAATTCTGCTGCTGAGGTTTCAATCCCAAAAGCAAAGAAATAAAAACTTAGGATCATCAGAATAAAATATCTATTTTTCATTTCGCTCTACACTCCATTTCTATGTAAAGGAGAAAGGCTGAGTTCCCCTCTTCCTTTCTCCAAAAAGGTTCTTTTTATACTGGCGTATTAGCTAATGTCCAAGTAATTGTTGTTTTGTAGGCATCGTTTAATTTAACTGATTTACCTGGAACTTTTAATTGAACATCTTTCATTACTTGACGGCCGTCAACTTCAGCAATTGAACTAGCATTGCCGTATAAGTATGACCATTTCCCAGCACCTTGATCTGTTGCGGCTACCATCACGTTATGACTTTCACCAACTGTACCAAAAGTTACGCTCGCTAAACTTGTTGGTGCAGCGCTTTGTCCTGCTGTCACAGCTGAAGCATTTTGAAAGACAATTTCAGTTCCTTCAAGTGTCTGACCTTTTGTAGCAGAAGTAAATGCAGAATTTTGTTTTGCAGATAAAGTCCAGCCTTCTAAAGTTCCACGATTATCTGTAATTTGAGCAAATAATGGACCCGTTTTTTCAACATTATTTTTATCTTTTAAAACTTGTGCTGATGCAAAATAGATTTCATCTTTTGTGCTGATGATATTTTCACCAAAGTTTAAACTTGAAGCATAGTCCAAGGTTAAGGGGCCTGTAGAACCTTCATCAACTGGTTTGTCAGGATTTACTGGGTCGATAGGTGTCACAGGATCTTTGCCATCTTTGTCTTCTGGATCCACTACAGGATTTTTGCTGTTAGGATCTTTTTCATCTGGTGCTTTAAATTTTACAATAGCATCTGTGTCGCGATTAGCCACTTCCTCTGCTTGAACTGGTAGTGTTCCTACCGCGATGGTTGCTAAAATTAAGCTGCTTGCGATGGTCATTTTTTCATATTAGTGCTCCTTCTCTTCTATTGTTATAGTTTCAATAATTATACGCTTGGTAAATCAGCGATTGTCCATGTTAAAACAGTTTTGTATTGAACAGCATCTTTTGGTGTTGCTCCTGGTACAGTTAATGTGATTGCTGTATTTTTATCTACGCTTTCACCGTCAACTTCCACTTTTTCAATCCCACCGAACGCACTAAGCCAAGTTCCAGAACCTTGACCTTCAGCGGCAGACATCACATTTGATGAATCGCCAGCTACTAAAGTTACTTCATGCGCAGTTGGTGTGACTGCTTTGGAATTAGACACAGCTTTGTTTTGACTTAATTTAATTTCTGAACCGTCTAAAACTTTATTTAATGTTTCTTTTGTCGCTGTTAATTGTGTTTCTTGTTTAACTGTTAAGGCCCAACCGGCATTCGTTCCGCGTTTGTCGGAAATTTGTACATAATTTGGTTTAGGATTAGTCAAATCAGGACCAGAACCGTCTGCCAAGAAAAAGTATTGTGGATTTGCATAATATTTTTCATCTTTATTTGAAATTTTATTTTTGCCAAAGTCTAGACTAGAAGCATAATCGATACTTAGTGGACCAGTTGTTCCTTCATTTGGCTTATTGCCTGTGTCTGGTGTCGTTGGGTCAAAGGGTTCAACAGGTTTTTCGGTATCTGGATTCACTGGATCGACAGGTTTGTTGATAGAGGCATCCGGTGTAAATTCAACGATAGCATTTGATTCATAGTTTTTTTCTTCTGCATTCACTTCTGGTGCAATAGCCACGCCTAAAGTGATAGCGGGGATTGTTGATAAGATAATTTTTTTCATTTTATTGTTCCTTCTTTCTTTTTTTTAAAATAAAACTAGCCATAAAGATGACTATTATTCCGAGATAATTAAACATTTGTTGCTGTTTAGTACCAGTTCGAGGTAAGAAGCCTGAGCCTTTTTGATCAACCGTTTTACTTGTTGAATGCTTCAATGATTCTCCACTCATTGCTGGGATTGCTTCCGACTGCTTGGGGAAACGCTGTGGTATCTTACCATCTGGTTTTTCTTTGTTGGCTGGTGGCTCATACTCGCCATAAAAAGAAACTTCTGCATTTGTCGGATAGGCATTTGTTTCAGCAAATACATCAACTGATGAAATCAATCCTAATAGCAATACACCGCTAACTATTTTTTTGATAAGACTCACCCCCTATTTTGCACTGCCATCAGGTACGTCCATCAAGTGCCAAGTTAGTTTTGCTTCGTATTCTTCTGCTTTGGCCGTCCCTCCAGGAACAGATAATAACAACTCTTGGTCATTTTCTTTCCATTGATCAGAAATATTTGTTTCTTGATGTCCATTGACTTGGTTGTGAACAAGAATCGATTGGCCTTCTGGAATGTCCTGTAAGCGATGGTTGGTTCTAAATTTTAAAATATTCGGCAACGTAGCACCTGATTCAGATTTGAAATCTGAAGTAACGGTTAGTGCAAGCGACCAATTATTCCCCGTTTGACGAGTATCCCGTATCACTAATGGTTGATCCATGGAAACAATTGGATATTGGGTCGTGCTACTAGCGATTTGCAGCTCATTCCCAAAGGAAATCGCTGTGGGTACCGTTTTGAACCTGACAGAGCCAACCACAGTGACTGTTAGCGCTAATTCGTCAATCTTGTAGCCTTTATCATAGACTTCCACGACCAACTGCTGTTTTCCATAAGTTAGTTCTGGTAATAACAAGGCTTTTTCCTTAAATGTTTTAGAATTAGTGGTTGTTTCATCTGCTAATTTCTGGATTTCTTGACCCTCTTTTTTGACAATAAATTGTAATCTATTCCCAGCATCGACATCTTGCCAATAAAAAGGCAGGGCTGTTTTTTGAAAGTCATCAATATCGATTGTTTTTTCCATCGACTTTTCTATACGCTCTTTTGACCAAGATAGTTTCGTTTCACTTAAGAAAACTTCTTTGACAGGTTGGAAGACTGTTCCAGAAAAGTTCCCTAAGTATGCTTTATCTGTTGATTCCCAGATATAAGAAACGCCTTCATGAGCTTTGGGTAAATTCCATTCAAACAGTCCTTTTGTGGCATCGTAACTTCCATAAGGGCTAATCGTCAGCGGTGGAAATAGTTGACCATCACGAGATACCACCTTATTTTTTAATTGAAGTGGTTTCCCAGCAATATAATCGACAGAAGATAAGATAATCATTTGATTAGATACATCTAGCCCTGTAATGGCCGTTAAGCCTTTTAACGGACTGATATCTGAAATTTGATTTTCTCCCACATCTAAAACTGTTAGATTGAGTGTTTTCTCTAACGGTGCCAAGGAAGAAATTTGATTGTTTCTTGCATACAGTACACGCAGATTAGGAACAGTGCTTAAAGCTTCCAGACTAGCAATCGTTTGATTCATAATACTCAACTCTTCTAGACGTGGCTTATTCGCCAAGGGCGCAATTGTTTTTAATTGATTATTTTCCACATAAAGACGGAGTAGGTTATTTGCTTCCGTAAGCCCATCTAAAGTAGCAATCTGATTATTGGCAGCCCAAATGGTTTCTAAATTACGAAGAGAACGAAGCGGGTCGAAGGAAGTCACTCGATTATTCGGCGTGATTTTTGACGGATGATCTGTCGTATTTTGGATACTTAAATTTTTTAAAGCAGCCATTCCTTCAAGTCCATTTAATGTCGTTAATTGATTGTTCTCAACATACAAGCCTTCTAAATTAATTAATCCTGCTTGACCTAACGGACTAAGATCAGCTATTTTATTGTTTCTCATATATAAAAAACGTAATAGCTTAAATTCACCTTTAGCAAAAGGACTCAAATCTGTTACATTGAGTGAATCTTGAAAAGATAATTCTTCTAAGTTTCTTAGGTATTGAACTCCTTCCACATTAGAAACAACGACATTTTCTAAAATAACTTTATTCAGTTTATCCAATTCTGCTTGGGTGACAGTATTAGAGGTCCGAGATTTGCTTAACTGTTTTCTGATATTTTCCGCAAAGGCTGGATCAGGAAATAGTGTACTGATAGGCGTCGCTTTATCTAAGACAGCACCTGCGTATAATTGGGGCATCATCAGTTGTGCTTACGTTATCGCTAGTGCTTCATTTGGCGGCTCTTCACTTGTTTCAACAGTCGTTAACTCTTCTGATTGGGGAATCTCCGAACTACTGGTTGCTGAATTTTGCTCTTCTGCCGATGAAGTTTCTGGAATCTTTTCTTCTGAAACAGATGAAACATTTTCTTCACTGGAGGATGCGATTGTTTCGGTCGTTTCGGCGAAAGTTGTTACAGGAAGTAGCAAACTATTAGCCAAAAGTAAGGCACTAACTGCGGAGATGCACATTTTTTTCATAAACTTCACCTCCTGATATTTTCTTAATTATAGTGAATATCAACTGAAAATGGGTTCAATTACGACAAACTGTCCAAATTAATTTGTATAGACAAGACAAAGAGCGCCAAATAGGGTTTTCTACCCCTATTTGGCGCTCTTTGTCGCTAAACACAACCAGAATGTATTATGACAAATTCTCAATTATGCCTAGTTTTCTTTTATTTCTTTTAAACTATCCTCTATTTTTTCCAATTGCCCAGCAAAAAATTCTTGTTTGGCTTTTGGTAAAAACAATGTGATAGATAAAAGGATCTGTTCTTTAAAGATTGACCAATCTGCGAATATTTCTTCATTGGTTAAAATCATTTCTATTTTTTCTGCTATTTTTTTCCAGAGGATCATTCGCCAGTTATTTTCACCCACTTCATATTCTTTAAACATGCTTAATACATGAAGAATATGGGGAACATTTTGGCTGACAATCGCCGCAAATAAAAAATCAATAATTACTTGCTCGATAATTTCTAGCGAGCGAATATCAATAATTTCCCGCTCATTGACAGATTGTAGTACACGAAAAAGTAACGAAGTTGGAAACGGCTGCAAGCCAACGTTTTTTTGTAATGCTAAAAATTTCAAATTAAAAATAGTATAGACATCGGCATTAATTAATCGTTCCAGAATCTGATTTTCTAATGCAATAATCTCTTCTTTTGTCACAACTGTTTGAGGGTTAAAAAGATATTCCAACGCCAACATCGAATACATTACTTCTTGCTTTCCTAAAGCAAAAGACGATTTATCATAATACGCCCGATAATCTGCAACGATTCGACTACTTTCTTGGAAATTTTTACTAAAGATTGCTTGATTAAACTACTCCTTAGCTAAAACTGTTTTGGACATTGGCGTTAATTTTTCTGTCATTTCCATCGGCGAAATAGACAAGATTTCGACAATAATGGCTAAATCCGAAATACGCAATTCACTATTTCCTTGGACAAAGCGTTGATAACTTCGACTAGAAACACCATTTTCATCAAAGACACGCAGAGGAATATTTTTTCCTTTACGAATCCGTTCAATTTCTTCACCTAGCGGCCGATATTCCATATATTCTTTTTGTTTCAAACGAATTACTCCATTTCTCTTTAAATAAGATAGCAACTAAGTTGAACGGCTATTCCCCAATGCTTAAAATTGTGCGAATATCTTCTTCCGTCATTTTCGCTAATTGCTCTTCATTTCCTTGAATCACTTTTTGGAACAGCTCGCGTTTTTCTTGCTGTAAGGAATTCATTTTTTCTTCAACCGTTCCTTCTGCAATCATCCGCCACACTTCAACAACCTTTTTTTGTCCCATGCGGTGCGCCCGACCAGCCGCTTGTTCTTCGACTGCGGGATTCCACCATAAATCGTATAAAATAACTGTATCTGCACCAGTTAAATTTAGTCCGGTTCCCCCTGCTTTCAATGAAATTAAGAAGACATCTTTTTCTCCTTCATTGAAGGCATTCGCCATCGTTAACCGATCTTGAGGCTTCGTACTTCCTCGTAAATAGAACGTCTCTAAACCTAATTCATTCAATTCTTTTTCTAAGATAGAAAGCATACTTGTGAACTGAGAAAATAATAGGACACGACGATTGTTTTCTTTGGCAGCCACTAAAAAGTCTTTGACTTGTTCCACTTTACCAGAACCTCCCGTGTAATCCTCAATAAACAAACGCGGATCGCAACAGATTTGTCGTAAACGGGTCAAGCCTGCTAAAATACTCATGCGATTTTTCTTGAAGGTCGCCTGATCCATTTGACTGACATCTGCTTGCATTTGTTTTAGATAGGCCAAATAAACCGTTTTTTGTTCTTCTGTTAAGACACTGTACATATTATTTTCAATTTTTTCTGGTAAGTCTGCGAGCACCGTTTTCTTGTCTCGTCGTAAAATGAATGGTTGAATCATTTTGGCAATTTCTTCCGGCTTAATTTCTCGAAAGGCTTTTTTGCCTGGGAACAATCCCGGTAAGATCATTTGGAAAATTGACCACAGTTCATCTAAATTATTTTCAATTGGTGTGCCACTTAATGCAAAACGTTGCGGTACTTTTAAACTTTTTAAGGCTTGCGCCGTTTTAGTTCCACTATTTTTAACCATTTGGGCCTCATCTAAAATCAAATAGCCGACACGCATTTCCTGATAAAGCTGAACATCTTGTCGCATACTTGCATAAGAAGTAATCAGAATATCTTCGGTGCTATTTTGTAAAAGCGCTGCTCGTTCTTGGCGGTTGCCAGAAACCACTTGAACATTTAAGGTTGGCGCAAAACGTTTGACTTCGGCTAACCAGTTATAGGTTAAACTTGCAGGTGCGACAATCAAAGCTGTCCCTTTCAAGCGCTCTTCTTCTTTTTCCGAAAGTAAATAGGTAATGGTTTGCAGTGTCTTCCCTAAACCCATTTCATCAGCTAAAATACCGCCAAATTGATAATGGCTAAGCATTTTCAGCCATTTATAACCTGTTTCTTGATAATGTCGTAACGTTGCTTGTAAGGTTTTGGGGACTTGCGCTTCAAAGTTTTCTGGATGCGTTAAATCCGTGACCATTTTTTTAAAGGAATCTGAAAAATGTGCTCGCTCGTTGTCTTCTAATAAACTTTCGATCATGAGGCCTTGGTTTTTGGGCACATGAATGACATTGTCTTCTTGATGCATATTTTTTCGCAGCTTCGTTAAAATTGCACTTGTATGGAAAAATTCCTCTGAATCAAAAGCAAGAATTTCACCACTTTTTAACGTATAAAAAGCATCATTACGTAGCAGACTAGTCAATACTGCATCGATTTCGGTTTCATCAATGCCAGTGACATCAAACCGAATATCTAACCAAGAATCCCCTTCCGCAACTTCAATCGTTGGTTGATGATGCTGGGCATCTAAATACAATTCCCGTAATTTCCGTCCCATCCGAACTTCTCCTAATTGACGGAAAGCTGGAACTTCGGCTTTAAAGAAATAATACAAGGACTCTCCAGCAGGTAAGACTTTTTCAAAGCCTGTGGTTGTTTGCTGATAGGCAAACTGTTGAAATTGCTGCTTAATTGCTGTTTCTTTTGCTTTATCTCGAACGATTTCTTGATTGACTTCAGGTAATTGAGCATATTTCGGGTTTGTCGAGAAAATGACTTCTCCATAGTGATAGTCAATCCGAGCGTTAATCCGACCTTTAATTTTCTTAAAAATAAAGACTGCTTTTAAAGGATGATGGACGACTAATTCTTCAACTGATTCTTCAACAGAAACTCGACCAATTTTTTCCAATAATGGTAACACTTCACTAAATAAATCAGAAACTGTTTCTTTTCCATAAATAATTGACGGCTCTTCCAAGCGTTTCATCAATTGAAGTAACGTGGTGTAGATGGCTTCCTGCTCTTCTGTTAGTAAATAAACCGTTTGATCCGCAATCGCCCAGTGATAGTGGGCTAGAAACGTTGTAATAGGATTCTGAATAGTTAATTTGAAGCTTTGTTCCTCGGTTTTTTGTACTGTAAACGTAAGTGGCAAACTGGTTTCTTTGAACGTTAGATAGCGATACTTATGAGTTTGATTGGTCAATATAAACTGACCCGTTCGATTCATTTTTTCAACTAACGATTGACTGCGATCAATTGGTAATAATAGATAACGTTTGTCGATTTTCCCTTTAACTTGAATACCGTTTGCACCTAATAATTGGCTGGTATGATAAATTGCCGCAAGTTCTGTTAAAATTTCTTGAATCTCCATTGAAAAAGAATCATGTAGCAAAGTAAATTGGTGTTGTTTATTCACCATAAAAGTCATTTCCTTTTCATATGCTTGTAAAAAATCACCAATATTTTTCACAATATATGTTTTAGGTTTGGTGCCTTCCAAACCAATTTTTAAAGAAAGACCAATCGTTGATAATTCTGGATAGTAATTATTCGTTTCGATCACATCTAAATGAAATTCTAAACGTAAAGGCTGCAAGGGAACTTCGGCAGAAGCTTTGCTTAATTTGGCAAAGCCTTTGGTAAACATTTCAGCTGTTGATCGATTTGTTTTCTCAAAACTGACTGTTTGATTCGCTTGAATAATTCTTGACACGCCTCGTTGTTTCAGTGCCAGTTCAACTGCCACTGTATGCTTGCAATAGCCATGTTCCATCCAATATTGACATTCACAAACATCTTGTTCTTTGGCGGTACCATCCAATTCAACAAGATAAAGTTCTTCCCCTAAAACCTCAGACAACCAGATCCTTTTTTCTGGATTTTGAACGATAGATAAGACCCGGCCTTCTTGCATATATTCGCGTCCTTGTTCAACGATTCGCTCTGGAATACTCCATTTCATCGACTCACCTCCTCTTCTACTAAGCTAGCTGATAGTGAACGGTACTTTGACCATTCCCATTGCTTTTTATTTGTAATTGTTGTGGAATTCGTGCTTTTAATTCGCCAATATGACTAATAATCCCAATCATGCGGCCTTCATTTTCAATCGTTTCTAACGCCTCCATTGCCATTTCCAATGCTTCTTCATCTAAGGAACCAAAGCCTTCATCAATAAACAACGCATCAATTAAGACTCCGCCGGCTTGTTCTTGAATCACTTCTGCTAAAGAAAGTGCCAAAGCTAACGCTGCTATAAAACTTTCCCCGCCTGATAACGTGTGAGCACTGCGCACCGTCCCCGAATTGTCATCATAAATATTGATTTCTAGCCCCGTTTGATTCCGATAACTGCCTGCTTCGTGATTCAATTCAAATTGATAACGACTATTGGTCAGGCGGTCTAAACGCTGATTAGCGACTGTCAGCACTCTTTCTAAATACGTTTGTAACATATATCGTTCAAAACTAATTTTTTTAGGATTATTGCCATTCACCGTATCTGCCAACTGTTGTAGTGCAGCAACTTCCTCAAACTTGTCTTCAATTGTTGTTCTTTGCGCATTAATTTCTTGAACCAACTGTTGGTTGTTCAGCATTTTTTCATGCAGTTGATAGTATTTTTTTTCTTGTTCTTCAATTTGTTGTGTTATTTGTTCAATTTCTGTGGTGATTAAAGATAATTCTGGGAACGTATCACTAGATAATTTTTTTTCAATTTCAGCGAGTTGGATAGTCAGTTGGGTTTGCTCTTGTTCAAATAAAGCAATTTGTTCTTGCTGACTTTCTAGTGTTGGTACTTCTTTCAACCACTCCGTCAATTGGTCCTCTGTCACGCCTTGTTCCGTTAAAACTGCCTTTAACTGACTCTCAAGTTGTGCGACTGTTTGTTGAAGTGTTTGTTGTTCTTTCTCCAAATGCGTCAACGTACTTTCAAGGATCATTTCTTCTTTCTTCAAGGTTTCTCCTTGTGTCGTCACGTTTTCTTTTTGACGTTCAAATGCAGAGAGTTCTTCTTGAAGCAAAGCTTGTTGTTTGGTCATTTCTTCGTATGTGACGGTTGCATCCAATAATTGGCTAGCAATCATTTGCTGCTGGATAGTGATTCTTTCCAGACTTTGTTGCATTGTTTCTACTTGTTGTCGGAGCACTTCAAAGCGTTGGGAATTTTCAGCTACTTGTTCTTCTAGTTCCGCTAGATGGTCCTTTTCGACTGAAATTTCCGTTAGTTTTTGTGCTATTTGTTGTTTTTCTTTAGCTAATTGCGACTCAACTTCCGCAATTTCTGCAGGTGTTACTTGTGAAAAAGTTAGTCCTGTTAACGGCAACTGCAAGTCAGCAAACTGCGCTGCTAATTGTTCTTGTTCCTCAGTATACGCAGCTTCCTGTTCTTGTAATTGGCTTTCTTTCTGTTGCTTTTCCGCCCCTAATGCAGAGAGCGTTTCAGTAAATCGTTGTACCGTTTTTTCAACTTCCGTTAATTCCCGTTCCGCTTGATTAATCTCTTCTAAGGAAACTTCTTGATGAGTTTGTTGCTTTGGATGTTCTAAAGAGCCACAAACTGGGCAAGGTTCCCCCTCTTCAAGTAACAAGCTTAATCGTTGGATTTGTAAAGAGGCCCATTGACTTTTCTTTGTCTGCAACTTCGCTTCTTCGGCGCTTTTTTGTTGCTGTTCAACAGCAAACCGTTGTGTCAACTCGTGCAATTCCACTTGGTTTTGACTAATTTTTTGCCAAGCTTTTTGATTTTTTTGCCAACGTTCTACAAAATTTTGCCAATGATCTGCTACACTAGAACATTCAAAATTTGCTTTTTCAAGTGTTCCTTCTTGTTCAATAAATTGTTTGGCTGTCGCCACTTTATCCGCTAATGTTGTTTTTTCCTGTTGGCAAGATTCATACTCTTTTTGAATGGCTTGATAATTGGCTTGTTCTGCTATTTGTTGTTGGGCTAACTGTTCATATTCTTGGTATTGTGGTAATTGACGTTGAATCGTTTGAAGACGTTCTTGTTTTTCAGCAATCAATGGTTGTTGTTCTTCCAACTCACTCATGATTGCTTGCCAATCTGTCAATGCTTGTTGCGTTTCCATAAGAGCTTGTTGTTTGGACTTTGTTTCTTGCTCTTTTTGTTGTTTTTCGCTTCGTTTTTCAAAGACTTTTTCAGCTAAAGATTGCTGTTTTTGGCTCCATTTTAATTGCTGAATCTGTTCCTTTAGCCGCTCAATGACGGTTTCCTGTTCAGCTTGTTTTGCTTTCTTTTCCAGTAATTCTTCTTTTTGCTGTTGCAAGTTTTGCCGTTCTTCAATGGCATAACGAACTTGCTCTTTTGCTTGTTTGGCTTGTTTTAAGGTTGCAATTTGTTCTCTTTCAACTAATAGTTGTTGCTGAGCCTCTTGTTGTTGGCTTTCTAATAATTGAAGTTTTTCAAAAAGTGTCATTGTCGGTCCAGGTTCTTCTGACCAATGCAACTGTTCTGTTTTCAGTTCAATTTTTTGCTGGGTTTCTTGAATCTCTTGATTGGCAATTTTTAAGCGTTCTTTTAAATTTTCGCTGAACAACTGATACAATTCTGTTCCGAATAAATTACGCAAAACCTTTTCTTTTTCATCACTTTTAGCAATTAAAAAAGTCCGAAACTCTCCTTGTGGTAACAATACAATTTGAGCAAATTGATTGGCATTTAAATGCAATAATTCTTGAATGAGTTCGTCCACTTCGCGTCTTTTAGAATAGGCTCGTAGTTCTTTCCCTTGAGCA
>OGSU01000442.1_pt1 | contig 17083 bp, 13 predicted proteins | sample 1573911 | NCBI WGS metagenome assembly OGSU01 (sample SAMN03295839, study PRJEB24534) | human gut metagenome | isolation source: fecal sample 7 from infant 5 | host: Homo sapiens | place: USA: Pittsburgh, PA | collected 2014-07 | reverse complement strand
GGTCGTCCTGATGGTTTACGGGGAATAAGTCCTTTTATGCCACTTTTTTCAAACCGTTTCAACCATGTCCCGACTAGGGCGTTGGAAGGAATATTGTAAAAACGAGCCACTTCTCTGATACTCATTTTTCGATTCAAAATAGGTTGAAGAACCTGTAATTTAAATTCGATTGTGTAGTGTTTACCCATAAAAAATCTGCACCTCAATTGTTGGTTTGTTGAGTCCAACTTTTGGGGTGCAGATCATTTTGACCGCACTTTTTGTTTTGGGGATTATTTCAATGTGGCTAAAATAATCTGTTCTGGCTCCACATGTAACCATACATCTTGTCCCACTTTCCAACCATCTTGGCTATGAATGCTCGCGCAAAATTCAATTGAGCTATCCTTTAATTGCACAATGGCTTCTTCGTTTTCCATTGAAAGAATAGTCGCTTGGAAGAGGTTATTTTTTTCTTCTAATCGGGTGGTACTAATTTTCACCCAAGGGGCTTTAAACATGACCATCACTTCTTTTTCAGTAATGAGTCTGAGACGCTCAGCACTGCGCATTGTGATTGAAACATGTAATGGATGAGGCAAATCCTGAATGTTTACTGCAACAATGCAGCGAGAGTCCACAATATGTTGACTTGCAACCTTACCAAAAAATTGATTGCGTGCGCTACTTTGTAAGGAGAATTTTGCCGTTGCTGAAAGGAGACTGTTTAGCGGGATCGTCTCATCTTGCAGAATATGAAAGGCGTGCTCTTGCGTTTGTTCGAGCAAATCATAAAGCTGCAGTAAACGCTCGGCATAAGTGGTTAATGAGGTACCGCCCCCATTTTTCCCACCGATATTACGTTCCAAAAGCGGTTTGGGGCTGATTTTATTCATTGCCTCAAGGTGATCCCAAGCACTTTTATAGCTCACTTTGGCATTTTTGGCCGCTTGGTTGATTGAGCCACATTCTTTAATTTCTTTTAAGAGGCGAACACGTTTTGGATCAATAAATAATTCTTGATGAAGTTTGATCGTCAGTAAAATTTCAGTTTGTTTCATCATATCCTCCTAATACACAATTCTGTTTATTTTACTTGATCTTTAAGTTTTTCTGTATGCTTATTTAAAAATTCAAGTTATAATTTATCCGTAGTATATTTTTTTATATATAGTTTCATTTATATAGGAGATAAACAATGAAATTAACTAAATTTGCAACCGCACTTTTAATTGCGGGTATGGGTGTATCTTTTGCTGCATCAGCAAAAGTGACTGTGTTTGCTGCCGCTTCAATGACTGATGCGTTAAAACAAATTGCGGATCAATATCAAACTGAAAAGCCGAATAATACCGTTGTTTTCTCTTTTGCTTCTTCTTCCACCCTTGCAAAACAAGTTGAAGAAGGTGCACCTGCAGACTTATTTATTTCAGCAAGCAACAAATGGATGAAATATTTATCAGATAAGAATCTCACTGTAAAAGAAACTGAAAAAGTCATAGCTGGCAACGAATTAGTGTTAATTGCACCAGCTAAAAGTGAAGCTAATTCAGTGGATATAGCAACAGGTGAATGGATCAAAGGTTTAAAAGACAGCTATTTATCTGTAGGTGATCCTGCGCACGTTCCTGCAGGACAATATGCAGAAGAATCATTAACCAAATTAAATTTATGGGAGCAAGTTAAAGATAAATTAGCGCGTGCGAAAGACGTGCGTGGTGCGTTAGCCTTAGTTGAACGTGCTGAAGCGCCTTACGGTATTGTGTATAGTACTGATGCGAAAGTAAGTAGCTCAGTGAAAACAGTCGGCGTATTCCCGAAAGATAGCTATAAACCAGTAGAATATCCCGTTGCGATTTTAAAAGATCATGACAACGCGGATACCCGTGATTTCCTTAATTACTTAGAATCGAGCGCAGCGAAAAAAATATTTGTTGAATATGGTTTCTCTGTGAAATAATGAGCTCAGACTTTATAAAGAAAGGACAGGAAACTGTCCTTTTTGTTATCTCTGAAGAAATTTCGTCATATCGATATATACACAAGGAAATATTTTGCTCTCTTGGTTTCAATTAAGCCCGATGGAATGGGATGCGATTCACCTAAGCATGAGTGTCGCATTGAGTTCTATGCTTTGGAGTTTGCCCTTCGCAATTTTTATGGCTTGGTTACTAGCTCGTAAGGAATTTTACGGTAAGTCGCTGGTTACAGGGATTATTCATCTCCCTTTGGTATTGCCGCCGGTGGTTATCGGTTATTTATTATTAGTCGCTATGGGACGTAATGGATTTATTGGCAAGTATTTATATCAATGGTTTGGCTTATCCTTCGGCTTTAGCTGGAAGGGGGCAGTATTAGCTTCAGCGGTGGTGGCATTTCCATTGGTCGTACGAGCGATACGTCTTTCCTTGGAAAGCATTGATTTTAAATTAGAGCAAGCTGCACAAACACTTGGCGCTTCGCCTTGGCGAGTCTTTTTTACAATCACGCTACCTCTTTCTCTCCCTGGTGTATTGGCGGGTTTAGTATTAGGTTTTGCTCGCTCTTTAGGGGAATTTGGCGCAACCATTACCTTCGTTTCCAATATTGCGGGGGAAACTCAAACCATTCCTTTAGCAATGTATTCGTTTATCCAAACACCAGGCGCAGAAGCACAAACTGCACGCCTTTGCTTGTTTGCGGTGATCCTTTCATTAATTTCTTTATTGCTTTCCGAAGCGTTAAGTAAACGGATGCAGAAAAAATTGGGGCAGGGCGATGCTACACATTAATGTACAACAACAATTAGGTCGCCTGACCTTACGTGCGGATCTGCAACTGCCAACTCAAGGTGTGACGGCTATTTTTGGTTTGTCAGGTTCGGGAAAAAGCTCATTGATTAATTTGGTGAGTGGTTTAACTCATCCCGATCAAGGATTTATTCGTTTAAATGACCGTACTTTGGTGGATGTGGAGAACGGTGAGAATCTCCCCGTGCATCAGCGCAAAATTGGTTACGTATTCCAAGATGCGCGTTTATTTCCGCATTACAACGTCAAAGGCAATTTGCGTTATGGCATGAAGAATGTCAGCCGTGAAGACTTTGACTATATCGTTCAGTTACTTGGTATTGAACCGTTACTCAAACGCTATCCTCTGACTTTATCGGGTGGCGAAAAACAACGTGTGGCGATTGGGCGAGCCTTATTAACGGATCCTGATATTTTGTTGATGGATGAACCACTTTCAGCTTTAGATGTGCCTCGCAAACGTGAGCTTATGCAATATCTGGAAAGTTTATCCAAAGAAATTAATGTGCCGATTTTATATGTGACGCACAGTTTGGACGAATTATTACGTTTGGCCGATCGCGTTGTGCTGATGGAAAACGGCAAAGTGAAAGCCTATGACACCTTAGAAAATGTGTGGAACAATCCGTTATTTGCCCCTTGGAAAGGCGAATCGGAGCAGAGTAGTGTGTTGGCGTTGCCAGTATATTTACATAATCCAACCTATAAAATGACCGCACTTTCTTTGGGCGAACAACAGCTTTGGATTAATGAAGTACATCATCAAGCGAATGAAAAAGTACGTGTCTGTATTTATAGTTCCGATGTGTCACTCACTCTCAGCAAGCCAGAGCAAACGAGCATTCGTAATATCTTACGAGGGCAAATTGTACAAATCGTTCCGCAAGAGAATCGCATTGATATTGCGGTGTTAGTGGAGGGGCATAAAGTTTGGGCAAGTATCAGTAAATGGGCGTTTAATGAATTGCATTTTGCTCAAGGCATGGATGTTTATGTACAAATAAAAGCCATTTCTGTCGTATAAAATCATTGCTTATAAAATAAAAGTGCGGTCAATTTCAAAATAGTTTTAAAATTGACCGCACTTTCTGTTTAGGATTACTTACCTAAGTTATCAAAGAATTTCTTCACACCGTCTAAAAAGCTTGAAGATTTCGGACTATGAGATTTTTGCCCTTTCAAACTTTCTTCTAGTTTCTCTAATAATTCTTTTTGTTCTTTATTTAAGTTCACCGGCGTTTCAATCACCACGCGACAAATGAGATCGCCTGCGTAGCCAGTACGTGTAGAGCTTACTCCTTTACCACGCATACGGAAGAGTTTGCCTGTTTGGGTTTCCGCAGGGATTTTGAGTTTCACTTTACCATCTAAGGTTGGGACTTCAATTTCACCCCCTAACGCTGCCATTGAGAAACTGATTGGCACTTCGCAGTAGAGATTATTGCCATCACGTTCAAAGATATGATGTTCTTTAACGTGAATGACCACATATAAATCGCCTGCTGGTGCACCATTTTCACCTGCTGCACCTTCACCGCTTAAACGTAATTGATTGCCGGTGTCCACACCTGCTGGGATTTTAACAGAAAGGTTTTTCTTCTTGTGAACGCGACCTTCGCCATGGCAGCTTTTACATGTTTTTTCAATTTTCTTACCCGAACCATGACAAGTAGGACAAACCGCTTCGGTTACGAAGAAACCTTGTTGACGACGAACACGACCAGAACCATGACAGCTTGGACATGTTTCAACTTTTGAGCCTTTTTCTGCGCCAGTGCCATCGCAGCTATCACAGTGAGCAAGCGTATTGATTTGGATGTCTTTGGTTGTACCTTTTACGGCTTCTTCTAACGTAATTTGGATGTCATATCGTAAATCTTCACCGCGTACTACACGTTGACGACCACGTCCGCCACCGCCAAAGATATCGCCGAACATATCACCAAAAATATCACCGAAATCAGCGCCGCTGAATCCGCCACCGAAGCCACCGCCTCCCATGCCACCTTGTTCAAAGGCTGCGTGACCGTATTGATCGTAAGTGGTACGCTTTTCTTTATCACCTAAAATTTCATAGGCTTCTTGGATTTCTTTAAATTTTTCTTCTTTGGCTTTATCACCTTTGGTTCTATCTGGGTGATATTGCATGGCGAGTTTTTTGTAAGCACGTTTAATTGCTTTTTCATCTGCGCCACGTTCAACACCAAGAACGTCGTAATAATCTTTCTTTGCCATAATGTTTCCGTATTTTTATTTGCAAATATTTTGTCATTTCTGACCGCTTACATTCGCTATTTTTAGCAATGTGGGCAAATTGAAATGTAAATATCCACTTTTCCATTTGGATAATATTTTTCAAAATCTACTTTATAAGCACGTTTTAATAAGCCTTGCTTTTCTTTATTCCAAATATGTTGCCACGTTTGAACTACTGATTCATAAGTCGTAGGGAAGATTTCATACCAAGTCAGATCTTCAATTTCAATGGTTGAAAAACTGCCTTCAGGTTTACTTTCTTGAGCAACAGCAACATCATAATAGCCCGTAAAATCCGATTCGTAATTCAGATAAACACCATAATAAGGCTCATTTTGAGGCAATTTTGCAAAATTATTCTGCCAAAGCTGTCCAATCTTTTCGGCGGGATTTTCCTTTGTGTTATGCGTACGAATTTTAGCAAGTGGATAAAGTGTAAGTGGCATAACTATTCCTTAAATTTACAAAATTCTGGGTAAATTTGACTGCTTGTAACATACTCCCCTCTTTTCTAAAGAGGGGGACTTGTTAGATACACCAAAAGGGCGTGTTTCCACGCCCTTTGTTTATGGTAAGAAGAGCGGTGAATTATTTATTATCTTTCACTTCTTCAAACTCAGCATCAACAACATCATCATTTGGTTTGCTGTTGCTTTGAGCTTGTTGTGCATCACCTTGTGGTTGAGCTGCTTGAGCAAGTTTTTGAGCCACTTCTGCAAGTGCTTGAAGTTTAGCTTCGATTGCTGCTTTATCTTCGCCTTTCGCTGCAGTTTCTAAATCGCTTAATGCGCTTTCAATTGCAGCACGATCTTCAGCTGGAACTTTGTCACCCGCTTCTTCTAATTGTTTACGTGTACCGTGTACAAGATGATCCGCTTGGTTGCGAGCTTGTACTAATTCTTCAAATTTACGGTCTGCTTCAGCATTTGCTTCTGCATCACGAACCATTTTTTGAATTTCTTCATCACTTAAACCAGAAGAGGCTTTGATGGTGATTTGTTGTTCTTTACCCGTACCTTTATCTTTCGCAGAAACGTGGATGATACCGTCAGCGTCGATGTCGAAGGTTACTTCAATTTGTGGCATGCCGCGTGGAGCAGGGTTGATGCCTTCAAGGTTGAATTGACCTAAAGATTTATTCGCTGATGCTTGTTTACGTTCACCTTGTAACACGTGAATGGTTACTGCACTTTGGTTATCTTCTGCTGTTGAGAACACTTGTGATTTCTTAGTTGGAATCGTCGTGTTTTTCTCAATTAAGGTAGTCATTACACCACCCATGGTTTCGATACCTAAAGATAACGGTGTTACGTCTAACAATAATACATCAGTTACATCACCTGCTAATACACCACCTTGAACTGCTGCACCGATAGCAACGGCTTCATCTGGGTTCACATCTTTACGAGGTGCTTTACCGAAGAATTCTTCTACTTTTTGTTGTACTAATGGCATACGGGTTTGACCGCCCACTAGGATAACATCATCAATTTGTGATGCACTTAAGCCAGCATCGTTTAATGCAACTTTTACAGGTTCTAGTGATTTAGCCACTAAATCTTCTACTAAAGATTCTAATTTAGCACGAGTTAATTTAATGTTTAAGTGTTTAGGACCTGTAGCATCTGCAGTGATGTAAGGTAAGTTCACATCAGTTTGTTGTGCAGAAGAAAGTTCAATTTTCGCTTTTTCACCTGCTTCTTTTAAACGTTGCATTGCTAGTGGATCGTTACGTAAATCAACGCCTTGTTCTTTTTTGAACTCATCTACTAAGTAGTTGATTACACGGTTATCGAAGTCTTCACCACCTAAGTGAGTATCACCGTTGGTTGCTAATACTTCGAAGGTTTTTTCGCCACCTACTTCATCAATTTCGATGATAGATAAGTCGAATGTACCACCACCTAAGTCATAAACAGCGATAGTTTTGTTGCCTTGACCTTTATCTAAACCGTAAGCTAATGCTGCTGCTGTTGGTTCATTGATGATACGTTTAACTTCTAAACCAGCGATACGACCTGCATCTTTTGTTGCTTGACGTTGAGCATCGTTAAAGTATGCAGGAACAGTGATTACCGCTTCAGTCACTGGCTCACCTAAAAAATCTTCCGCAGTTTTCTTCATTTTTTTCAATACTTCTGCAGAAATTTGTGGAGGTGCAAGTTTGTCACCTTTTACATTTACCCAGGCATCACCATTGTCTGCTTTAGTGATTTCAAATGGCATAATATCGATATCACGTTTTACTTCAGCATCTTCAAAACGACGACCGATTAAACGTTTGATTGCAAATAGTGTATTTTTCGGGTTGGTCACTGCTTGGCGTTTTGCCGGTTGACCCACTAAAATTTCGTTATCATTTGTATAAGCGATAATTGATGGGGTAGTACGATCGCCTTCTGCGTTTTCAATTACGCGTGGTTTATCACCATCCATTACCGCAACACAAGAGTTTGTTGTACCTAAGTCAATACCAATAATTTTTCCCATTTTGTTACTCCTAATTAAATTTTAAATTCGTTGTAAATTGTTACGATGAATAAGATGTGGATGCTTTTTCGCATTTCAAGAGGCAAGATTTAAAATTTTTTCTTCCTTTTAAAGTGCGGTTATTTCCGTTCTTGTTTTACAAAATAAGTCCAGAGATGAGAAGTTCAAGGGGGATATAAAATTATTTTTGAAAAATAAGAAAAAAATTGTGATTTGTGATAAATTGCCATCAATTTTAATCATCTATTTAGTTGGCAAAGGAATAAAAATGAAAAAATCAACCGTAGCATTAGGTATCATTGTTGCTCTTGGTGTTATAGGTGTCGGTGGCGCATGGTTTACTGGCGAAAAGGCACAAACTGAATATTTACGTCAAATTGAATTATCAAACCAAAAATTCCAAAGTTTAGGTTTGTCAGATTCAGTGAATCTTGTTTATAAAAATAAGCAATTTGATCGCAGTTTCTTTACTTCTCAAGTGGAAGATGAAGTAGTTATTTCTTTACCAAAAGAAGGACAAGTATTTACTATTCCGTTTTCAACTAAACTTTATCATGGTCCATTTCCACTTAATCAGTTGGAAAAATTTAACTTTGTACCAACGATGTTTTCCGTACAAGGTGTGATTGGTAAAAATGAAACCACACAACCTTTATTTGATTTACTTAAATCAGATAAGCCTATTCAATATCAAGCATCTACTAGCTATAGCTTAGCAACAAAAGGTAAAGTTGAATTAGCCGCAGGGGAAGTGACAGTTCCAAATTCTCCACAAAATAAAATAGCGTGGTCAAATGTCAACATCGGTTTTGATGTAGATAAAGATCGTGCAGGTAAATATGACATGACTTTAGATGAAGTGACTGCAGATTTAGGACCTAATCATGTTGATGGGGAAGATAGCCAGGATGCTACTGCTATTAAATCGGTAAAAATGAAGATGAAGGGCTCGAAATTTGATGGGGCATTTAATCCAACAAAATGGACCTATATTTATACCGGTAAAGGTTCTTCTTCAACTGAAAGTTTTGAAATGACCAGTACTGATTATGCAGGAAAAACAACGTCTATTATTGAAAAAGGTTTAAAAGCAACATCAGATATTTCACTTAATGGTGATTTTGTGAACTTTAAAAGTGAAAATACATTAGACTCAGTCATTATTGATGGAAAAGATTTGGGTAAATTAACTTACAATGGTGAATTAAACCATATTGAAGCGAACGCAGCAAATGCTTTGATTGAAGCACTTTTCACTGTCTTTAAGTCAGTAAGTGATGATAAAAATGTTAATGAGGAGGTTGTATCTAAAATTTTAAGTTCATGGGTTGAAAATCATGGTACGGCTATTTTTAATAATCAGCCTCAAATTAAATTGAATCCGGTTTCTATTTCAGATAATCAAGGTAAAGTCTCATTAGATTTAAATCTGGCATTAGCGAAAGATCCGAAATTTGATTTAATGAAAGGGAGTTTATATAAACAATTTACTGATTTTGCTGTGCATATTCATGTAGATAAAGCGACAGCAGAAAAAATCATGACACAATTTGCTCCAGAAGAAGATAAAGCTTTGATTAAAGAGAAAATTGAAGAGCAAGCTAAACAAGCTGCGGCACAAAATATTGTGGTGAATAACGATAAAAATGTGACGTTAGCCTTAGTACTCGAAAAAGGTGAATTAAAACTTAATGGTCAAGTGATTCCAGAAGAGCAGGTTCAAGGTGTGCTATTTATGTTAATCATGAGCGCTGCAATGCAGGGTAAATAATTAACGAGTAAATAAACAGAAAGGAGATAAAGTGACTTATCTCCTTTTTATTTGGTTAATTTAAACGTGCTTTTAAATATCCTTCATAATCGGGGATATCAATATTGATTTCTTGATAAAATAAACTTGATGTTAAAAGGAAATCGGCTGTGCTTTGATTAATCGCTACTGGAATATTCCAGACGGTTGCAATACGCATGAGCGCTTTTACATCAGGATCATGTGGGGCGGCATTCATCGGATCCCAAAAGAAAATCATCATATCAATTTTTTTCTCGGCAATCAGTCCGCCAAGTTGTTGATCGCCTCCCATTGGGCCACTTAATAGCGAGGCTATTTTGAGTCCGATTTCTCTTTCCAATAGATGGCCTGTAGTACCTGTCGCATAAAGTTGATGCGGAGCGAGTGCTTCTTTGTGTTTCTTTACCCAATTGAGCAGGTTTTGTTTGCAGCTATCATGTGCAACGAGCGCTATTCGTTTATGAGAAAAGATTGGGCGAGTTGTCGTGTTCATATTTTGTCCTCTAAAAAGCTCAAAAGCATGCAAACACTTTAGATCAAAGCGGGTAGGGAATGCAATATGTAAAGTATGCTTTAACTTAAAGCCAAAAATCCTTTAAAAATGACCGCACTTTTAGTGAAGAGTATTGCAATAACAAGAAGAAATGCATGAGAACAGTGAAAATCTACTATCTTTCTTGCAAAAAATCTTCTAAAATTTACAGGATTTGTTAAATGTTTGTAACATTGATTAACAAGCTTGATTTTCGTGTTTGGTCATGACCAAACTTCATTTTCACTCAGTAAAATAAGGAAAGACTATGTCAGATACCTTAGTAAACGATATTGACCCAATTGAAACACAGGATTGGTTGTCAGCTGTTGATTCATTAATTCGTGCAGAAGGCGCAGAGCGAGCGCATTACATCATCAATCAGGTGATCGATCAGGCACGTAATGGTGGTGTGAACATTGCAAAAGGTGGTGTAACAACCCCTTATGTTAATACCATTCCAGTTTCTGAACAGCCAGCATACCCAGGTGATAAAGTTATTGAGCGTCGTATTCGTAGTGCTGTACGTTGGAATGCGATCATGGCGGTATTACGTGGTCAGAAAAAAGATCTTGAATTAGGTGGTCACATTTCAACTTATCAATCTGCCGCAAGCATGTATGAAGTTTGTTTTAACCACTTCTTCAAAGCTGCTACAGATAAAAACGGCGGTGACTTAGTCTTCTTCCAAGGCCATGCGGCACCAGGTATGTATGCGCGCGCATTTGTTGAAGGTCGTATTACTGAAGATCAAATGAATAATTTCCGTCAGGAGTGTGAACCAGGTAAAGGCCTTTCTTCTTACCCACACCCGAAATTAATGCCTGAATTCTGGCAATTCTCTACGGTATCTATGGGGCTAGGTCCAGTGAATGCTATCCGTTCTGCTCGTTTCTTAAAATATTTAGATAATCGTGGTTTAAAAGACACTAAAGATCAAAAAGTGTATGCTTTCCTTGGTGACGGTGAGATGGATGAAATCGAAGCGAAAGGTGATTTAACATTCGCAGCACGTGAAGGCTTAGATAACTTAATCTTCGTAGTAAGCTGTAACTTGCAACGTTTAGATGGTCCAGTAACGGGTAATGGTAAAATCGTTCAAGAATTAGAAGGTTTATTTGCTGGTGCAGGTTGGGAAGTGATCAAAGTCATGTGGGGTTCTAACTGGGATAAATTATTCGCCAAGGATACCTCAGGTAAATTGACGCAATTGATGATGGAAGTGCTTGATGGTGATTATTTAACCTTTAAGTCTAAAGATGGCGCTTATGTTCGCGAGCACTTCTTTGGTCGTTATCCAGAAACTGCGGCTTTAGTCGCTGATATGACAGATGATGAAATCTGGGCATTAAGACGGGGTGGTCACGATTCAGAAAAACTTTATGCCGCATTCCACAAAGCGCAAACTGCAGGTAAACCTGTTGTAATTCTTGCGCATATGGTTAAAGGTTATAAAATTCCTGAAGCAGAAAGTAAAAATACGGCTCACCAATCTAAAAAAATGTCTCTCGAAAGCTTAAAATCTTTCCGTGATCATTTCCAATTAGATATTAAAGATGAAGATATCCCTAACTATCCATATATCACCTTCTCAGAAGGTTCGGAAGAATACAATTATCTTCACGGCAGACGTAAAGCGTTAAACGGTTACTTACCAAAACGTTTATCAAAATTCACCACTGAATTTAAAGTGCCATCATTGGAAGAATTTGCTCCATTATTGGAAGAGCAAGCGCGTCCAATTTCAACTACAATGGCATTTGTGCGTTTCTTAAATACCTTATTGAAAGATAAAAATATTGGTAAACAAATTGTACCAATTATCGCTGACGAAGCTCGTACTTTCGGTATGGAAGGTTTATTCCGTCAAATCGGTATTTACAACCCACATGGCCAAAACTATGTGCCTTCTGACCGTGATTTAGTGGCTTACTACCGTGAAGCGAAAGATGGTCAAGTATTACAAGAAGGTATCAATGAATTAGGTGCAGCATCATCTTGGTTAGCGGCAGCGAACTCATACTCTGTAAATAATCTTCCGATGATTCCATTCTTCATCTACTACTCAATGTTTGGTTTCCAACGTGTGGGTGACTTAATGTGGGCAGCGGGTGACCAATTAGCGCGTGGTTTCATGATCGGTGGTACTTCTGGTCGTACAACATTAAATGGTGAAGGTTTACAACACGAAGATGGTCACAGCCATATTCAATCTCTTGTGATTCCTAACTGCGTATCTTATGACCCAGCTTACGTTTATGAAGTGGCAGTTATCCTACAAGACGGTATCAATCGTATGTACGGTGAAAAACAAGAAGATGTGTTTTACTACATCACTACATTAAACGAAACTTACGAACAACCAGCAATGCCAAAAGGCGCAGAAGAGGGTATTCGTAAAGGTCTTTATAAATTTGAAACCGTTGAAGCGAAAGGCAACAAAGGTCATGTTCAATTATTAGGTTCCGGTGCGATCTTCCGTCACGTTCGTGAAGCGGCACAAATCCTTGCAAATGAATATGGCGTAAGCTCAGATGTATATAGCGTGCCTTCATTCACTGAAGTCGCTCGTGAAGGTGCGGATGCAGTACGTTGGAACATGTTACACCCAACTGAAAAAGCACGCGTACCTTACATCGCACAAGTAATGAATGATGCACCAGCGGTTGCAGCAACTGACTACATGAAATTATTCGCAGAACAAGTTCGAGCATTCATCCCTGCACAAAGCTATCACGTATTAGGTACTGACGGTTTCGGTCGTTCAGATAGCCGTGAAAACTTACGTGAACACTTCGAAGTGGATGCGCGTTATGTTGTGGTTGCAGCATTACATGAACTTGCAAAACAAGGCAAATTTGATGCGAAAGTGGTAGCTGATGCTATCGCAAAATTTGGTTTAAAAACTGAAATTTTAAATCCACTTTACGCTTAATAAAAAATATCCTGCGTGTGAAAGCACGCAGGATCATCTACAAATAAAGTGCGGTTGATTTTAACTGTGTTTTTTAAAGGTAAGATAACATGTCAAAACAAATTCAAATTCCTGATATCGGTAGTGATGAAGTTACCGTAACAGAAGTGATGGTAAAAGTAGGCGATACCATTACCGCTGATCAAAGTATTATCAATGTTGAAGGTGATAAAGCTTCAATGGAAGTTCCTGCACCAGAAGCTGGTGTGGTAAAAGAAGTATTAGTAAAAGTGGGTGATAAAGTCACAACTGGTACACCAATGCTTGTTTTAGAGTCAGCGGATGCGGCAGCGCCTGCTCCAGCTGCAGCAGCACCTGCGCCGGCAGCCACACCAGCAGTTGCAAGTGTAGTTGAAGTCAATGTACCAGATATCGGTTCAGACGAAGTAAACGTGACTGATATTATGGTGAAAGTAGGCGATACCGTTGAAGTCGACCAATCAATCATCAATGTTGAAGGTGATAAAGCGTCAATGGAAGTGCCAGCTCCTGTTGCTGGCGTAGTAAAAGAAATTTTAATTAACGTGGGCGATAAAGTTGTTACTGGCAAATTAATCATGAAATTTGAAGTGGTAGGTGCAGCACCAGCCGCAGCACCAGCTCAACAAGCTTCGGCACCTGCAGCAGCACCAACAGCTTCAGCGATCAAAGAAGTGAATGTACCAGATATCGGTGGCGATGAAGTTAACGTAACTGAAATCATGGTTGCCGTTGGTGACAGCGTTTCTGAAGAGCAATCTTTAATCACTGTTGAAGGTGATAAGGCCTCGATGGAAGTGCCAGCTCCGTTTGCGGGTGTAGTAAAAGAAATTTTAGTGAAATCGGGTGATAAAGTTTCAACTGGTTCATTAATTATGAAATTTGAAGTGGCAGGTGCAGCACCTGCGCCTGCAGCAGCTCCTGCAGCGGCAGCTCCAGCTCCTCAAGCAGCACCTGCAGCAGCGCCGGCAGCACAATCAGGTAATGTATCTGGTTTAAGCCAAGAACAAGTTGTAGCAAGTGCAGGTTATGCACACGCAACACCGGTGATTCGTCGCTTAGCGCGTGAATACGGTATTAACCTTGATCGCGTAAAAGGTACGGGTCGTAAAGGTCGTGTTGTGAAAGAAGATATTCAAGCTTACGTGAAAACTGCTGTTAAAGCGTTTGAAACTGGCACTGTATCTTCTGCAGCAGCGGGTAATGGTGTGGCAAATGGTGTGGGCTTAGGTTTATTACCATGGCCGAAAGTTGACTTCAGCAAATTTGGTGAAGTAGAAGAAGTTGAATTAAGCCGTATCAACAAAATCTCTGGTGCGAACTTACATCGTAACTGGGTAATGATTCCACATGTTACTCACTTCGATCGCACAGATATCACTGATTTAGAAGCATTCCGTAAAGAACAGAACAAGATTGTTGAAAAACAAAAATTGGATGTGAAAATTACACCAGTTGTGTTCATTATGAAAGCGGTAGCGAAAGCATTAGAAGCGTTTCCACGTTTCAATAGCTCGATCTCTGAAGACGGACAAAAATTAACACTTAAAAAATACATCAACGTTGGTGTAGCGGTAGATACACCAAACGGTCTCGTTGTACCTGTATTTAAAAACGTGAACAAAAAAGGTATTATCGAACTCTCTCGTGAATTAATGGAAATCTCCAAAAAAGCACGTGACGGTAAACTTTCAGGTTCTGATATGCAAGGTGGTTGTTTCACCATTTCAAGCTTAGGCGGTATTGGTACAACTCACTTTACACCAATTGTAAATGCACCTGAAGTGGCAATCTTAGGTGTGTCTAAATCAGAAATGCAACCGGTTTGGAATGGTAAAGAATTTGAGCCACGCTTAATGCTTCCATTATCATTATCTTTCGACCACCGAGTGATCGATGGTGCTGATGGTGCTCGTTTCTTAAGCTATATCAATGGCGTATTAGCTGACTTACGTCGCTTAGTGATGTAATTAATGCGGTAAGATGTGAGTGATTAGGCTCACATCTTACAGAAAGGATCGCAAAGTGCGGTCAAAAATTTGAACGTTTTTACGAGGTAAAAATGAGTAAAGAAATTAAAACCCAAGTTGTGGTACTTGGTGCTGGTCCAGCAGGTTATTCAGCGGCATTCCGTTGTGCGGACTTAGGTTTAGAAACAGTACTTGTTGAACGTTATTCAACATTAGGTGGAGTGTGTTTAAACGTAGGTTGTATCCCTTCTAAAGCATTACTTCACGTAGCGAAAGTAATTGAAGAAGCGAAACATGCAAGTAAAAATGGTGTGTATTTCGCAGAGCCTCGCATTGATTTAGATGAAGTGCGCGCAGGTAAAGAAGCAGTTGTGGCGAAATTAACTAGTGGTCTTGCAGGCATGGCTAAACAACGTAAAGTAACCGTTGTTGAAGGTTTAGCGGCGTTTACCGATCCACATACATTAGTAGCGCGTGATCGTGATGGTAAACCAACCACAATTAAATTTGATAATGCGATTATCGCAGCGGGTTCTCGCCCAATTCAATTACCATTCATTCCACATGAAGATCCACGCGTTTGGGATTCAACGGATGCACTTAAATTAAAAGAAGTACCGAAAAAACTTTTAATCATGGGCGGTGGTATCATCGGTTTAGAGATGGGTACCGTATATGATGCATTAGGTTCTGAAGTTGAAGTGGTTGAAATGTTTGACCAAGTAATTCCAGCGGCAGATAAAGATGTGGTGGGTATTTATACCAAACAAGTTGAGAAAAAATTCAAGTTAATGCTTGAAACTAAAGTGACTGCAGTTGAAGCAAAAGATGATGGTATCTATGTTTCAATGGAAGGTAAGGCATGCAACGACACTAAACGTTATGATGCAGTATTAGTTGCAATCGGTCGTACACCAAACGGTAAATTGATTGATGCAGGTAAAGCAGGTGTTGAAGTGGATGAGCGTGGTTTCATTCATGTTGATAAACAAATGCGTACCAATGTGCCTCATATCTTCGCAATCGGTGATATCGTTGGTCAACCAATGTTAGCTCACAAAGGTGTTCACGAAGGTCACGTTGCGGCAGAAGTGATTGCAGGACAAAAACATTACTTCGATCCAAAAGTCATTCCTTCTATTGCGTACACTGAACCAGAGGTAGCTTGGGTAGGTAAAACTGAGAAAGAGTGTAAACAAGAAGGTTTAAACTACGAAGTGGCTAAATTCCCTTGGGCAGCTTCTGGTCGTGCGATTGCATCTGAATGTGCAGAAGGTATGACAAAATTAATCTTTGATAAAGATACTCACCGTATACTTGGTGGGGCTATCGTAGGGGCTAACGGTGGTGAATTGTTAGGTGAAATTGGTCTGGCCATTGAAATGGGTTGTGATGCGGAAGATATTGCATTGACTATCCATGCTCACCCAACACTTCATGAATCTGTTGGTCTTGCGGCTGAAGTATTTGAAGGTTCAATTACCGATCTTCCAAATGGAAAAGCGAAGAAAAAATAATCAATTTTAATCTTTTTAAGGGTTGCTTATTTAGTAGCCCTTATTTTTTTGAGCTCTTGCTCACAAAATTGCATAAAAATTCAATAAGAAGTGGCGCAGATAATAGCTTTCTGATAGAATTCGACCAATTTTGTTTTATATTATTTTATTATTTAAAGGCTATGTTAAAGAAGATTTTGATTATTGTAGGTTTGGCCGTGTTGACAACGGCCTGCTCTAATAGCCCTAGGCAGGCTCAAAACGGTGTTATTGCTGAAAGTGATGATGCCGAGTTAGCAGGGTTGATTGCTGGTTTAGATGGAAAAAAAAGTGAAATTCATTCTAAATTAAGAACAAACCGTCCTAAATCCGGTTTAATTGGTGATAAAGCACTTTCTCAAGTTTATAACGAATGGGTAGGAACACGTTATAGAATGGGAGGAACTACAAAACGTGGTATTGATTGCTCTGCATTTATGCAAACAGCTTTCCTTGATGCTTACGGTATGGAACTGCCACGTTCAACTTCAGAACAGCGTTATTTAGGTCGTCAAATCCAAAAGCATGAATTGCGTAAAGGTGATTTAGTGTTTTTCCGCGGAAATAATCACGTAGGTGTTTATATCGGAAATAATCAATTTATGCATGCAAGTACAAGCCAAGGCGTAACAATTAGTTCATTGGATGAAGATTACTGGTCAAGAACTTATACACAATCTCGTCGTGTGATGTAATGACAATTTTGTTTCAACAAAAAAGTGCGGTTAATTTTGATCTGACCCCAAAAAGTTAGACTGTCATTTAAAGGATTGTTTTCGATATTGTA
>OGSU01000430.1_pt1 | contig 17731 bp, 22 predicted proteins | sample 1573911 | NCBI WGS metagenome assembly OGSU01 (sample SAMN03295839, study PRJEB24534) | human gut metagenome | isolation source: fecal sample 7 from infant 5 | host: Homo sapiens | place: USA: Pittsburgh, PA | collected 2014-07 | reverse complement strand
CAACTTCGAGCGCGAATTTGGCTGGGAAGATACAATTCAAAAGGATACTGAATTTGTCTTATTGCCAGATGGGCTGTACTGGTTCACAGTTAAAGAATACGAGCGCGGACGTCACACACCGAACCCACAGAATCCCGGCAAATTGCCAGCTTGTCCTAAAGCGACAGTACACCTTACTATCGTAGCGAATGAAGACGAAACAGAACTCCGCCACAATCTTTTCTTGCACAGCTCAACGGAAGGTATGCTTTCAGCGTTCTTTGGAGCAATCGGGCAAAAACGTAAAGGCGAGCCCCTTCGTATGGATTGGAACTCAATTATCGGTAAAGTCGGAGTATGTAAGGTTGGATCTCGTGAGTACAACGGGAACAAGTACAACGAAGTGAAAGGTATGATTTACGCCGAAGACGTTGACTATACAAAAGTATTGAACGCGCAACCGGGACAACAAGCCCCAGCGTATCAACAACCAGCAGCGCAATACCAACAACCACAACAACCAGCACAACCACAGGGAGGCTTCACAGGAGGGCCGTTCTAATATAGGAGGTTCTAAAGTATGAAGTTAAGACCCTACCAACAAGAAGCACGGGAAGCCGTTCAGAAGGAATGGGCAGGAGGGCGAAAACGAACCCTTCTCGTCCTCCCGACTGGGACGGGAAAGACAGTCGTATTCTCAAAGATCATCGAAGATCAAGTCAGAGAAGGGAAGCGCGTGTTAGTGCTCGCTCACAGATCCGAATTGCTGGATCAAGCAAGCGACAAGCTCAAGACCACGACGGGCCTCGGTACAGCGCTAGAGAAGGCTGAAAGTACGTCAATAGGCTCTTGGTATCGGGTGGTCGTTGGATCTGTTCAAACTATGCAACGGGAAAAACGTTTGAGTCAATTCCCGCCCGACTGGTTCGACGTGATCGTGGTCGATGAGGCACACCATGCCATATCAGACGGCTATCAGAAAGTTTTAAACCATTTCGGAGATTCGCAAGTCCTCGGGGTTACAGCGACCCCAGACAGAGGTGATATGAAAAACCTCGGATCGTACTTTGACAGCTTGGCTTATGAGTATTCACTCGTACAAGCTATCAAAGAAGGCTATCTTTCCAAAATTAAAGCCTTAACGATTCCGATTGATCTCGATCTCTCAAGTGTTTCAATGTCCGCGGGTGACTTTAAAGCAAGCGACGTCGGAACGGCACTCGATCCGTACCTCGTACAGATCGCGGACGAAATGGCCAAGTATTGCAAGGATAAGAAAACAGTCGTCTTTCTTCCACTGGTCAAAACAAGCCAAAAATTCCGCGATATCTTAAACGAGCGAGGTTTTAAAGCAGCCGAAGTGAACGGTGAATCGAAAGATCGGGCCGAAGTGCTCGAGGACTTCGAAAAGGGCCGTTATAACGTTCTATGCAATTCAATGTTACTGACTGAGGGCTGGGATTGTCCGTCGGTTGATTGTGTGGTCGTGTTACGTCCGACGAAAGTCCGAGCGCTGTATTCGCAGATGGTGGGACGTGGGACGCGTCTTTTCCCCGGAAAAGAAGAGCTTCTTCTTCTTGATTTTCTATGGCACACCGAACGGCATGAGCTATGTCGCCCGGCTCACTTGATAAGTGAGAGCCCCGAAGTCACAAAAAAGATGGTTGAGAACATGGAAGAAGAGACGGGCGTCGTGATTGACCTTGAGCAGATGGAAGTCAAGAGCGCGGAGGACGTCGTCGCAGAACGTGAAGAAGCTCTCGCGAAGCAACTCGCAGAAATGCGGAAACGCAAGAGAAAGCTCGTCGATCCGCTTCAATTCGAAATGTCAATTCATGCGGAAGATCTTTCAAACTATGTCCCTAACTTTGGCTGGGAAATGGCCCCACCGTCTGAAAAGCAACTCAAAGCCCTCGAGAAGTACGGTATTTTTACCGACGAGGTGGGCAACGCCGGAAAAGCAAATCTCTTGCTTGACCGCTTGAACAAACGTAGAAATGAAGGACTTTCGACGCCGAAGCAGATCCGCTTCCTCGAGAGTCGAGGCTTCCGAAACGTCGGAATGTGGAACTTTGAAAGCGCAAAAAATATGATTGATCGTATCGCCGCGAACGGGTGGAAAATACCACACGGAGTCAGAGCGAGCGAATACTTGCCAAACTAAAAAAAGAGAGAAAAGCAATGAAAACTAATAAATTAACACTTTTGACAGTCGCAACTATTGCAACAGCTACACTTGGAATTAAGGGAGTAAATGCCGATGAGTCTGATCGAGGAATCACGCCAGAGACTGCAACAATTGCAGCAAACCAAAACGGAACGACAAGCGGAACTGAATCAACTGTTTCAACAACGGAAACAAATCAACCAGCAAATTCTAACAATGACGCGGGAGCAGGAAGCGCTGAAGCTGAGAATAAGGGAGGAGAAGGACTTCCAACAAATATTACAAAGGACGGGGATCAAATTCGAGTAGAAAATCCAAACGTGTCAGTAGAACAACCAGAGGGCAATGGACGATACACCCCATTCAAGGTGAAATATGAGGATATTAAAATCCCAGATGATATTTCAGTAAATGAAGGTGACAAGGTGATCTTTGACTTGCCTGAAGAAGTTAAGTTCCAGACCTCTTACGATTTTGATGTACACAATCCAGATAATGCCGTAGTTGGTAAAGCTACAGCAGATGCCACTACTAATAAGGTGACAACTGTATTCAATGACTATTTCAAGTCACACCCTCTAAATAAGAGCATGAGTTTAGAGTTAGACGCTAGCTGGACAGATAAAGTTATCCCGGGGAAACCAGTAACAGCCAACTTTAATGGTACCGTTGTGACAGCTAATGTTGGTTCAGAAGGAGTCATTGGCAAAGACGAACTTATCACCAAATGGGGAGAACAAGACAAGGCGGATCCATCTGTTATCAATTGGACAGCACGGGTTAACTATGCTAAACGTGTGTTGAATTACGTAACAATCATTGACGAAATGAGCAATAATCAAAAGCTAGTTGATAACTACTTTGAAATCAAGAATATTGAGAGTTTGAATCCTTGGGTTGACAAGGGATCAGCAATGGACTTGGTTAAGTCAATCAGCAAGTCAGATCATGGTTTTGAGATCAAAATGGATCGTTTAGATCACATGATCTATCTTTATTACAAGACTAAACTTGTAAATGCTGTTAAGGATTCAACAAATCCAACTAACAAGATTGAGCTTAAAGCAGAAGATGCCAGTTCTGTTGCATATCAGAAGATTCAATTAGTAGGTGGTAAAGGTGACGCTGTTGGCGAAGATAAACCAGTCTGGGAAATTCCAAATGACGCTCCGAAATATGATAAACCTTCAATCAACATTGAAGACATTCCATTAATGCCACCAGCTCCAATCCTTGACAAGCCTTATCTACCAATCGAAGATGTTCCACTTCTTCCACCAGCTCCGATCTTGAACAAACCAGAGCTTGTGATCGACATTCCAGAACCAAAACGTGACGAACCAAAACCACAACCTAAACAAGATAAACCAAACACACCAGCACCGAAAGAAACACCAAAAGTCGAAGAAGTGAAAATTAATAATCGCGTGGAAAATCACGCGCAAAACACGCGGAACGAATCCGAAGAAACAGTCAAAGCGTACAGCGCACCAGCCACACTTCCGAATACAGGATCAGAATTCGGAATCGCGATCAGCCTCCTTGGTATGCTTGGATTGAGCCTCGGAGTCGCTGGAATGGCCAAAAAGGAGAACTAATTGAAAAAAATGATTGTCTGGGCTCTCTTCGATAGCGGTAACGGAAGTTATACAAAAGGCGTCAAAGATCTAAACGATAAGGGCTTGTGTGATATTGAAACATATCCTATAGGAATCGATATTGAACGCAAGAATAATCATTTCATAAATTTAAATCTTGCCGATTACAGTCGCTTGTTTGGAGATAATACTTTATTCGATACGCTTGATAAGCTGCCAAAACCTGATTTAATTATTGCGAGTCCACCTTGTGAGAGCTGGAGCAACGCGAGCGCAATTCCAAACGGTAACGCTTGTTGGAAGAAAGAGGACCTTTCAGATAGTCTTTTCAAACCACAAAGGGAGCCGAGCCCGTTCACGATCCGTAATAGTCGAGATTACGAACAAGCGTACAACAATTACAAGTACGATCGTCAATTCATGAAACGAGTCAACGGGGAATTATGCATATTTAATACGATCGAGATTATCAAACGATACGAGCCAAAGTTTTTCATTATTGAAAACCCAGCTAGTGGGAGAATTTGGAAATACATTGAAGAAGTCATAGGCTTTGAATTACCATTTAAAAATCCTACTCGATACAACAATTACGGCTACCCTATTCAAAAACCGACAAAATTTGCCAGTAACCTTGACTTGCAACTTAACAATGAAGCGAATAAGCCAGAGGTTACTTGGCAAGATTTCTCAACGTCATATAATGAGCGTTCAAACATACCACAAGAACTCGTGAAAGAAATTTTTACAAAAGTGTACGAGAAATGGAAAGGAGGGGACTAATGGAACGAGAATTTGACCTACTACCACTTTTAGAACATATAGACCCCTCGATTCTATCTTATCAAGAATGGATCAACGTCGGAATGGCCTTAAAACACGAAGGATACACAGCCTCCGATTGGGATAATTGGTCCTTACGAGATCCAGCGCGATACCGAAAATTTGAGTGTTTCAAAAAGTGGTACACCTTCAACGAAGAAGCAGGCTCGATTGTTACGGGTGGAACGATCGTCCAGCTCGCGAAAGATCACGGCTGGGTCAATCCGTACTCAAGCGATAGCGAGGGAGCTCATGAACTCGACTGGAACGATACGATCGATCGAGACTATCGCGTCATTGATAAGAACTGGATCGAGGGGAAAGAGATTCATGAGCCTACAAATTGGAACCCAGTACAAGAGATCATCAAGTATCTCGAAGCCTTGTTTGAATCGTCCGAAAATGTCGGATATGTTACGGAGTCATATCCAAAAGTAAACGACGAAACAGGCGAAATAGAGAAATGGCTTCCAACAAAGGGAGCCTATGACCGAACCGCGGGACAACTGATTAAGCAACTTTCGAAATGTAACGGCGATATCGGAGCGGTACTCGGGGATTATCACAAAGAAGCGGGCGCGTGGATTCGATTCAATCCGTTAGACGGTAAAGGCGCCAAAAATGAGAATGTGACCGATTATCGTTACGCGCTCGTTGAATCGGATAGCATGAGCGTAGAAAAGCAAAACGCGATCTATAAAGAGCTTGAACTTCCGATCGTGGCCCTTGTCTATAGCGGGAACAAGTCCTTACACGCTATCGTGAAAGTGGACGCGGGCAACTATGAAGAATACAGAAAGCGCGTTGACTACTTATATAAGATATGCCAAAAAAACGGGATATCAGTCGATACACAAAACCGCAATCCGTCGCGCTTGTCTCGTATGCCGGGCTTCGAGCGAAACGGCCAGAAACAATTTCTTGTCGATACAAATATCGGTAAGCGCAACTGGGAAGAATGGTACCAGTACATCGAAGATCTCAACGACGATCTTCCAGATCCGGAAGGACTGGGCGATAGCTGGGACAATCTCCCAGAGCTCGCGCCCGAGCTGATCGAAAGCGTCCTTCGACAAGGGCACAAAATGCTGATCGCTGGGCCATCAAAAGCTGGTAAGTCGTTTAGTCTAATCGAAATGTCAATCGCAATTGCAGAAGGCAAGAAATGGCTTGAATGGAAGTGTACGCAAGGTAAGGTCCTATATGTCAATCTCGAACTAGATCGCGCGTCATGTCTCCATAGATTTCGGGACGTGTACGAAGCAATGGGGCTTCAGCCGAACAATTTACAAAATATTGATATCTGGAACTTGCGTGGAAAGACTGTCCCGATGGATAAGCTCGCTCCGAAGTTGATCCGCCGATCGCTCAAAAAGAACTATATAGCGGTTATTATTGACCCGATCTATAAAGTTCTGACAGGGGACGAAAACAGCGCGGATCAGATGGCGCACTTTACGAATCAGTTCGACAAAGTAGCGACAGAGCTCGGTTGCTCGGTGATCTATTGCCACCACCACTCAAAAGGCTCGCAAGGGGGCAAAAAATCAATGGACCGGGCCAGCGGTTCGGGCGTATTCGCTCGAGATCCGGACGCGCTGATCGACTTGGTAGAATTGGAAGTCACAGAAGAATTATTTACTCAACGGATCAACCATACAGCTTGCCATATCTACAAAGAAGCCTTACAAACGTGCAACCTTGGATATTACCAAGAGGAAGTAAGCCTTGACGATCTCCAAAGTCCCGCGATTATGCGGACGCACTTCGTACAAGCGATTCCAAACGTGCTTGATCGGAAGCCGTGGACGGACAAGATCGAACAAGCCCGTCATGCGATCGAAATTTCGACAGCGTGGCGCGTGGAAGGAACGCTCCGAGAGTTTGCCAAGTTCAAACCTATCAATATGTGGTTCTCTTATCCAGTGCATTTTCTGGACGATTCGGGAGTCCTTGCTGATATTCAGCTTGGGGAGGACACGAACGCGAAGAATTCACCATGGAAGAAAAATTTTGATAAGAAGTTGTCAAAAGAAGAGCGAACCGAAAAACGCTCCGAAAGAATCGAAACAGCTATCAAGGCCCTTGACGATGGAATAAGTCCAGTTACAATTGATGATCTGATCGTTTACTTCTCACTCGAAGACAAGCCGGTAAGCGAAAAAACCATTCGCCGATGGATCAAAAATAACGGCAAATTTGAGATAGAAAACAAAGAAATTATAGCAAAAACAGACCTGAAACATGAGGGACACTGAGGGACAACGAGGGACAAACTCGAGGGGCACTATCGAAAATGTCCCTCTGATAAAAATGTTTTTGAGGGACAAAGTCGAAGGACATTATCGAGTTTGTCCCTAGGGACAAAGTGAGGGACAGGGACAAAGTCGAAGGACAAACTCGAATGTGTCATTCGAAAATGTCCCTAGGGACAAGGGACAAAATATCGAAAATGTCCCTGTCCCTATGAGGTCAATTTGAGGGACAAAATGAGGGACAAAGTCGATTATTTATCGAAAATGTCCCTAGGGACAAAACGAGGGACAGAATCTCTCCTCCTTTGGAGAGAGAGATTTAGGAAAATGTCCCTGAGGTCCAAGGGGAACAGGAACAGGAACAGGGGGGCTTAGCTCCCGCCCCCTGTAACCCTGTAACCCTGTCCCCTAACATGGACGAAGCGCGAGAGTGTGAAGCTAAAAAGGAAAAGTAAAAAAAGAAGGTATAAAAAAGGTGAAAAATGTTGAATAAAAAAAATATTGATAATCTTAAAAAAGAAATCGATGACTTGTTGGATAAATGTGAAGATGATTTTGAAGAGATGGCGCTTAATCCAGATTACACATTTGAATTGCTTATGAGGGCTAGTGCCACTTTGGGTCGAATTTCAAGGGGGTTGATTGATGATTGAGTTCTTTTTGCCGATGGAAAAAATTCCGACGACAACGCACCAGCAGAAAAAAGTAAACGTCAGAAATGGCAAGCCGATTTTTTACGAGCCGGTGGAGCTGCAAAACGCAAGAGCGAAATTTGAAAGTTTACTTGCGCGTCATGTCCCACCAGACAAAATGAAAGGGCCGATCCGGCTCACGGTCAAGTGGTGCTTCCCAATGATTAAAGGAGTACGCACAGGCCAGTACAAGACGACGAAGCCCGATACAGATAATTTACAAAAGTTATTTAAAGACTGTATGACCAAGCTCGGTTTTTGGAAAGACGACGCAGAGGTGGCAAGCGAGATCGCTGAAAAGTTTTGGTCCGAGGTCGTGGGGGTCTATGTCAGAGTGGAGGAGTGGGACGATGAATTATATACATTTCTTTAGCGTCGAACTCCCGGACTTCATGGCACGAAATAACCAAGTCGCCCAGACTTTGGGATTCGGTTCTGAGCGCTATTGGTTCTGGACCGTGGACGCGATCGCTGAGATCTGCAAAAAGTACAATGACGATGAATTAGTCGTAAAGCAATTCGGGCTCTTGTTTGAATGGCTCGAGAAGCAAGCGGAAGGAGTGAAAGCATGAAAGAAAAAACTTACTACGAAGTTATTGGCGAGATGGAAAAGAGACTCGACGAAATAGAAACTCAATTATCTCTTGGCAAAACTTGCGTCGAGATCATAAAACGAATTGAAGATAAAAAAGACGTATTCGGAGCAAGAAAAATGATAACGGTCAATGGCAAAAAATACGACGTGAAAATCTTTGAGTGGGGAAGAAGGCCAGTAAATGGAATACGTGAAATATGACAGTGATCAGCGACTTGAGTTACGTAAAAATCTGGAACGCTTGCGACTCAGATACAATCTATCGAAGCAAGAACTTGCGGACGATCTGGGCTATTCAAAAAAAACAATCGACTCTTGGCTCCGTGGGGATCGCGTACCCGACAAAATAGGAATCGAGGCTATATGCGATTATTTTGGAATCAGTGACGTGGAACTATTAGGATCTGAAATGAAAGTCCGCACGTTTGCGTATTATAAAAACGATACGCTTATCGCATTCGGCACGATGGAAGAGATCGCAGAACAAACGGGCCGAAAGATCGAGTCTTTGCGGAGTCTTCTTTGCAACTCAAAGCGATTTAATAAAACAACTAAAACATACATGATCGAGCTCGAGGACGATAGACGATACAAGCTGAAATTTAAGCAATCGTTTACGATCGACGAGTTGAATCTAAAAGGTATCGGGTGGCTGCTAGACAGTCCACTCGTAGAAGTAGAGGAAGTAGAAGAATGAATAAGCAGGAATTGATTGATTATTGTAAATCTTTGAAAGGCAGTTTAAATAAGTTTATAAACGGAATCGATGTAAATAAGATTATTGCAAATATTGAGCAACTAGACGAACCGCAGAAGCCTGTCGTTCCGCAGTTTGTGGCTGATTGGATTGAATATTGCAAAAATATATTTTTGTCCATTACACGTGCTCTAATGGTTAATGAAGTTGATTTTTACAATTATGCAAATCAGGAAGATCATTCAAAATTAATAATTTTTTTAGAGTCTGAAATTAACCAAGAAAAATTTGCAAAAGCTTGGCTTTATGGCTACACAGTAAAGAAAGAAAAGCGGTATCTTGTAAAGATTATTGGGATTACCGATTATAATAGTTACTTAAATTACCACAAGAAAGAAAACAAGTGGACTATTGAATCTAGTATGGATACTGATGCAATCAGAACTAAACACACCCGAAAAGAGCTGGAAAAATCCGGCTTTGGCTGGGTGTTCAATTGTCCGGGAATTGAGATCGAGGAGGTGGAAGAATGATTTCAAAATTTAGAGTTTGGCTTCCAAACCCAGATGTTGAAAGAATGTTGAGAGTAAAAGCTCTTGTTTTTGAGCACGACAAAACAAGGTGTGTATGTGGCTATGCTTATGACTTTTATCTTGAAGATGAAGATGCAATCATCATGCAATCAACAGGCTTGCGTGATAAGAATGGCAAGGAAATCTTCGAGGGGGATATTGTGACAGATGGTGAATTTGCAAGAATAGTCCAATATCATCAGACGCTAGGTTTTTATATGTTTGACGAAGAAGGCAACGAAAGATTTTTTAGCGACTCTGCAACTTTAGAAGATTTTGAAGAAGACGCTAAGATTGTTTCTGAAATTCTGGAAATCATCGGCAACGTCTACGAAAATCCCGAATTGTTGGAGGTAACAGAATGAGACCGAACAGATACCCATATACCAAGAGCCAGTGGACGGAAGAGGACTATGTTTCTTATACAAATATGTATGGCGAACATATCGCACTCAAGATTTTAAAAAATCGAATTACAGGAGAACAGAAATGATCTTTGCTTTGACATTATCAGACATCGTAGAATTGATTATCGGTGCTATCTGGTCAATTGGTTTTATCGGTGCAATCATCGTGAGCATACTGAGTAGAAAGAATAAAGGACGGGAAAATGGCAAATAATGATAAGCTGATACGTGCGAATTTTGCTTTTATCTTGCTGGTCCTATTTGTGGTATGCGTTAACCTTAACGCAAGAGTCCGGACGCTTGAAACGAGCAACGGCGATCTACAGCGGACAATTCAAACACAAAAGGACGAGCTCGAAAAAATCGAAGAAAAAAACACAATGCAAGACGTGATAATTAATAAATTGAATAATGATTATAACTCACGTATGGCGCAACAATTGCAAGAGATTGCCGACACTAACGGCGTAGGGGGATAATATGAAAACTTACGTCGTGAGAAAGTACGATAAAATCGTTCGTTGGGATTGTAACCATTCGACAAAATTCGAGGAGTTTGAATTTAAGACAAAAGAAGAGGCCATGGCCTATCGTAATAGTCAGAAAGTCGGAGTCTTTGACGTTTACGAGAAAGAAAAGTAAATAGCTCGAAGCTAGAAAGGAGGGGAGTTTGAGAATTGAAACAAGATACGGATATCTAATCGACGCGCTTCGACACTATCCGTTCGATAAAGAGATCAAAGAACGAATCGAGGAGATCACTTTCCCTTATCAAAATTTTGACGAGAATTGGTTCATAAAGAGCAAGGCAGCAAGTAACACGCCAGAAGCTCTTAAAAACGTTATTCTCAAAGAAAATGATCCAGAATTGATCCGACTCTATACACTCGCAGAAGCGATCACAGAATACACAAGCGAGTGTGCTCCCTCGACTTGGGAGGCAATTAAGGCACTATATGTGACGCGATCGAAAAACGTCGAAGGAGTAGCACTCGAGCTCTTTATGTCAAAGAATTCAGTTTACAGACATATCATAAAGCCGTTCTTTGAAGGGCTGGAAAAGAAATATACAAGTATTTTTTTAAAAAAGGCCTGAAATTTGGGAAAAGTGTTCAAAAAAAGGTGGTAAAATTGTATTATCGGAAGATTGAAGGAAACAGAGATCTTCCAGCGGACGACAGGGCCAAGCCAACAGTTACAACAGCACGTTTTATTTTCGTAAAAAAACTTTTCCGTTTGTGGGATCTCCTTATAATATTTTTTTAAAAATTCTTCGTTTCGGTGGTTCAATTCCACCCGTCCGCTTTGGTAAGGCTTGGTGTTGCCTTATCTGATATATATTTCTTTATATACTCTATTCTTTTTTAGCCCTGCTCCGGGGCTTTTTTTGGTGTTATTATGCAAATTGAAAAAGTCAAAATAAAAGATCTGGTTGAGTATGAGGGGAACGCAAAGTTACACCCGCAAGAGCAGATCAACAAGATAAAAAAATCAATCCAAGAGTTTGGAAATAATGACCCGAGCGCAAACAAGAAAGATAATTATTTTGTCATGATGAAAAAAGGAGTTCTTCACGAATTATCACAAGGGGACGTCGAAAAATTGCTAAAGAAAAAATAATATAACTAAAACAAATCAAAAGTAAGGAGGAGAGGCGATGGCTGGTATTGACAATTTAATACCAAATGAACAACGAACACCCGAAGAGCGCCGAAGAAATGCCCGAAAAGCCGGTATCGCCTCCGGGAAGGCTCGACGGGAGAAAGCGGACCTAAAAAAGAAAGTCAATCAAATTTTAGAAATGGACGTCTTCAGTCCACAACTAAAAGAAATGCTTGAAGAGAAGGGCTTGAGCGCAACGAACCAGACAGCGATCGCGACGGTGCTTTTGCAAAAAGCCTTAAAAGGCGATATGCGAGCAATTGAGCTTCTAGCCAAGATGAACGGCAACGAGGGCACGAAAGACAGTCTCGATAAGAAAGAGCAGAAAGAACGCGTTAAGGCAATGCAACTTGAAAACAAGAAACGCGAGCAAGCTCTTGAAGGTGGTATGGCGTCCGAAGATATCATGGCCGATTATTTCGAGAAGCTGGAAGGAGTGATACAAGATGGCACTTGATCGACTGTACACAGATAAACAGATCGGGATCTTGCGACGCTCAATCTCTCGCGATTGGTACATGATGATAAACCATGGCGCAGTAAGGGCCGGGAAAACCAAGCTCGACAACGATCTATTTTTAATGGAGCTGAAACGTGTCAAGAAAAACGCTGCAAAAGTCGGGGTTCAAACTCCGATGTACATTCTGGGGGCGGTATCGTCTGGGACACTTCAAACAAACATATTACGCGAGATAACCGACGCTTACGGCCACGAATTCCAATTTGACCGCCACGGCAACTTTACCTTATTCGGCGTGTACGTCGTAACGACGTTTACGGGGTCCATAGCGGGCCTAAAGGCTATTCGTGGTATGACAGCCTTTGGTGCTTATGTAAACGAGGCCACGCTCGCAAATAAAGAGGTTTTTGATGAAATTTTAAAGCGGTGCTCCGGATATGGCGCACGTATTATATGTGATACCAACCCGGACCACCCGAAGCATTGGCTCAAGGTCGATTATATCGACAAGGCAGATGATGAAAAGATCGTCGCGAATCATTTTACAATCTTTGATAACACGTTCTTAAATCAGCGGTACGTTGATAATCTGATCGCGACAACTCCGTCTGGTATGTTTACCGAACGCGGTATATATGGCCGTTGGGTGATTGGTGAAGGCGCAGTATATCGTGACTTTAAAGAGGATATGTACGTCAAACAGCCACCCGAACATTTCGCGAAGATTTACGCGGGTGTTGACTGGGGTTATGAACACTGGGGTTCGATCGTGGTCGTGGGCCAAACCGAGGCCGGTGATGTGTATATACTCGAGGAACACGCGCACCAGTACAAAGAGATAGACTTCTGGGTAGATATCGCAAAAGATATTAAGGCGCGCTATGGTGATATATTCTTCTGGGCTGATAGCGCACGGCCCGAGCACGTCGGACGGTTCAATCGTGAACGGCTCAAGTGCTTCAATGCGTATAAGTCGGTATTATCTGGAATTGAGGAAGTGGCCAAGCTGATGAAAGCTGGTCGCTTTTTTGTCGTTTCGAATAAGGTCGCGAAATTTAAAGATGAAATCTATCAATACGTCTGGAATGAGCGATCAGGCGAACCAGTAAAAGAGCATGACGACGTATTAGACGCGATAAGATACGCGATCTATTCGCAACACGTCTACGACACAAGCAGCACAGTAAAAGAACGTATGACCAGCGCACAATATTATTTCTAAAGGGAGGAATAAGAGAAATTGAAATTCTTGAAAGGACGGCGTTTTGACGAAAACGCAAATCGTCAATTCATCATGACGGCCGAAGACTTTGAAACAATCGAATACGAAGGCCAGAAATGGATTGAACGCCTAAAAAACTATATCGGGACGCACAGATCCGAGCAATTGGACCGCTTGAAAGAGCTCAAGCGCTATTATCTCGCTGATAATAATATCAAGTATCGCGAGGATAAAAGCGATCCATACAGCGCAGACAACCGAATTGCGAGCGACTGGGCGAAGTATATCGCAATCTTCGAACAAGGCTATATGCTGGGGAACCCGGTCGAGTACAAGAACGAGAATGCGGAGATCCAAAAACAGATCGATCAGTTTTCAAAGCAAAACAACGAAAAGGACCACAATGTCGCGATCAAGACAGATCTTGCGATCTATGGCCGTGCTTACGAGCTTTTGAATACGTTCCAAGATGAAGACGGTTCGGTCTGGGTCAAGCTCTATCGTATGGATCCAGAGCAGACGTTTGTTATTTATGACGATAGTTATGAGCAACGTTCTTTGATGGCTGTCAACTATTACTCTATCAGTTATGGTAACGGACACAAACGCGATTTTGTTAAGGTCTATACCAGTAACGCTATTTATGAGTATGTGGACGATAACCAAGACACAGACACGCTTCATCTCAAAGATACAAGCGAACATTTCTTTAATGGCGTACCAGTAAACGAGTTTAGCAACAATACGGACCGTACAGGGGCGTTCGAAGCTGTACTGGACTCTATCGACGCTTACGACTTATCACAATCCGAGCTTGCAAACTTCCAGCAAGACAGTAACGAGGCTCTTTTGGTGATCTCGGGGAATCCGTTCACAGGCGTAGAAGACAAAGACTTCTTAGAAGATAGCCGGATCAATCCAAATGGACGGCTTGCGGTATCTCGAGCGTTTAAGAAAGCGAAAATCTTGATCCTCGATGATAACCCGATTCCGGGCGGATCGGCACCATCGGCAAATTATCTTGTTAAATCATACGATACAGCCGGGGCCGAAGCATACAAGGAACGACTAGTTCAAGATATCATGCGTTTCACATTTACACCAGATACGACGGACAGCAACTTTGCGGGTACACAGTCAGGCGAGGCCATGAAATATAAGCTGATGGCGTCCGATAACTATCGAGGCAAACAAGAGTTACTTTTTGAAAAAGGCCTTATGCGTCGTTTGCGTCTTGCTGTCAATATCTGGAAGATTAAGGGCAACGATTCCGAGAATTACAACCTTATCAATGAAACAAGCGTTGTATTTACGCCTAATATCCCACAAAATGACGCTGAGATTGTGGCCATGGCCAAGAATCTTTATGGCGTGGTAAGCGAACAAACAATCTTCGAAATGCTCGAACAAGTGACAGGCGTCAATGCTGAAGCTGAATTGGAGCGTATGAAAGAAGAGTCAGAAAAAGCGCTTGAAATGCTCCCACGGATCGAACCACAAGGCAAGTCACAAAGCGACGAGCAGGGCGACGAGGTAACGGCAGATGAAGAATCTGAAGACAACCAACCATAAGAAATACTGGGAAGCACGCGCCCATGAGATATTTGAGTACGTCGACCGAAAAGATATAGATTTTTTTGCCGAGTTAGAAAAGATCTATCGAAACGAAGCTGTAACGCTCCAAAAGTCATTATTTGACTTTTATACAAAGTACGCTGAAGATCATGGCCTCACTTACCAAGACGCAACGAAGCGCCTTCGAGGTGAGGATCTCAGCGACTATGTGGAAAATGCGACGTTATACCGCGAGCAGGCCGAAAAGGATCCAGAGCTATTGAAGCGATTGAACCAACAATACGCGTCAGCTCGAGCGATCAGAATCGAGGCTTTGCAGTTGGAAGCTATCCACAGGCTCGGAATGCTCACAGGAGCGCTTCATAAGAGCTTCGAGAAGTATTTATTCACCGTCGCAGAATACGCGTACAGAAAGGCTATGGGAGGCCGTACGGGCGCGGTCAATCGTCCAGCGTTTGAAGAGATTATTAAAACCCCGTTCAATGGTCGGAATTATTCTGAGCAGCTTTGGGGCAATACCGATAGCCTCGCGCAAAAGCTGAGAGAGGTATTAAAACAAGGCTTTGTTCGTGGAGACAGTCCGCAAGATATGGCCCGCGAAATTCGGAAAGAGTTTAATGTGGCACGGTCGCGAGCTGAAACGTTGGTAAGGACCGACGCGACGGCCGTCATAAATCGGGCCACGATCAAGCGGTATCAGAAAGCCGGCCTTGAGTACTATAGAATCTTAGTCGTGTTAGACGATCGGACCACTCAAATATGCCGAAGAATCGCGCAAGAGGACAAACTCTATAAGCTCGAGGACGCGCAAGTCGGGGTGAATATGCCCCCGTTCCATTATAATTGCCGGTCTACGATCATGCCGGACACGGGAGAAATCGGAGAGGAGGAATCGGGTGATTAATATCTGGGATATGGTATCTTACACAGCGGGCCTTTTCTGCTTCGCCTTTCTAGTCGTGGCAGGTTGGGCCGTACTAGCTGGAATGATCGAAGGTATCATAAAGAGCATTAAACAGTCACGAAGTGACAAGGACGATTGATCGGAGGTGATCCGGTATCTTGACAAGCGGGAATAGACCGCTTTTTTGTTTGTCCAGACTATGCGGAGGACGTTAAAAGCTGCATTGTTTCGTCGCCGGACGTAAAACGAGAACAATCGAGTGACGGCGTAACCGTCGGAGGAAAAATATGTCAGAAAATACACAAGCAGTCGAGACTGAAGCACTTGAGCAAGACGTCACTCAAGAAGAACAAGTCGAAACAAAGCAGGAAAAGGCAGAGCGTACCTTTACACGCGCTGAGTTTGGGAAAGCAATCGCAGCCGAGATCGCCAAAGCCCGCGCCAGCTGGGAAGCAGAGCAAGCTGAAGCAATCGAAAAGGCCAAAAGCGAAGGCGAACGCCTCGCGAAGCTGACCAAAGACGAACGCGCGAAAGAAGAGGAAGCGAAACGAATCCAAGCGATCGAAGAACGCGAGCGAGCTCTTGCGATTAAAGAAATGCGCGTGGCCACTCAAACGCTATTGAGCGAAGAAGGACTTCCGGGCGAGTTTATTGATTTTGTGATCGATGAAACAGCGGAAGCCACAAAAGAGAAGATCGGCACTTTGCGACAAATCTTTGATAAGGCAGTAGAAGCCCGCGTCGATGAACGTTTGACCCAGAAAGCCCCTCGCAAGGGTACGGGGCCAGTATCTATGACGAAAGCGGAGATCATGGCTATTGAGAATGACGAAGAACGTCAAGCAATGATCGCTGCAAACATTGGACTATTTAAAAATTAGAAAGGGCTATTAAAATATGGCTGAAGCAAAACTAACAACCATGACAGATCTTGGCGAAATTAAGTCCATTGATTTTGTCAACAAATTTTCTAAAAACATTAACGACTTGCTCCGTCTTTTGGGAGTAACTCGCCGTCAAGAATTGACAAACGATCTCAAGATCCAAACTTACAAATGGACAGCAGACGTTGACACAACTAAAACCGCTGAAGGTGAAACAATTCCGCTTTCTAAAATGACACGCGTGAAGGACCAAGAATACACCGTAGAATGGTTCAAGAAACGTCGTGCTGTATCAGCGGAAGCAATCGCCCGTCACGGTGCGTCACGCGCTATCACAGAAGCAGACACTCGCTTGCTTCGTGAAATTCAAAACGGAATCAAGGACGACTTCTTAGCTTACCTTAAAAAGACTAAAACTAAAGTAACAGGAAAAGGACTCCAACAAGCACTAGCAAACAGCTGGGGCAAATTGACCACTTTCAACGAGTTCGAAGGTTCTCCACTTGTTTCTTTCGTTAACCCGCTTGACGTAGCTGAATACCTCGGAAGTACAGCCGTTGCGTCTGACGCTTCAAACGTGTTTGGATTCACTCTTCTTCAAAACTTCCTCGGTATGCAAAACGTCATTGTTATGCCTTCATGTCCACAAGGCAAGATCTATACAACAGCCGTTGAAAACCTTGTTTTCGCTTACTTAAACGTGGCTGGTGGGGATCTTGGCGGATTGTTCGCGGACTTTACCGACGAAACAGGCTTGATTGGTGTTGCGCGTGACCGTCACTTGAATAACTTGACTTTCGAGTCAGTATTCTTTGGCGCTAACGTTCTCTTTGCTGAAATTCCGGACGGTGTGGTAGAAGCTACAATCCAAGCACCAACGGCAACAGCGGCAGCGACAGCCTAGTTTTAGGAGGTTTTAGCGATGACAGCAATCAATATCGATCAAGTAACGGAAGAGCTTCGACTTTTGAAAGGTATTCCCGAGGCTGACCAAGAACAAGACGATCTTTTGGCCCTTATTGTACGGGATAGCTTTGAGCGTATGATCGCTTACGTCAATCAATTCTCGGAAACAGCACTCGAGGAATTGCCCGAGAGCGTGGCTTATATCCTTCGAGACGTTGCCGTCAGTCGCTTCAACCGTCTAAACTCGGAAGGCGCGACAGCGGACAGCGAGGAAGGCCGGAGCTTTACTTGGGAGTCTAGCTATCTAACAGATGAGCATAAGGCCGTATTACAA
>OGSU01000423.1_pt1 | contig 18278 bp, 16 predicted proteins | sample 1573911 | NCBI WGS metagenome assembly OGSU01 (sample SAMN03295839, study PRJEB24534) | human gut metagenome | isolation source: fecal sample 7 from infant 5 | host: Homo sapiens | place: USA: Pittsburgh, PA | collected 2014-07 | reverse complement strand
ACCCCATACGAAATGCATTTACTCGCGTTTCGGCTGACGTAAAATCAGTCTTTGGAGCGATGAAGAATGACGTTTCGGCCGTTGGGGCAAGCATTAATTCTAAAATTAAAAAAGCGTTTGATTTTGATATTTCAAGCGCCATTAAATCGCCAAAGAGTGCGTTTGCTGAAATGGCAAACAGCGTCGACTCTATGGCGCAGAGTATCAGCTCAAAAGTCCACGGTTTAGGTTCGGTCTTTACTAACTCAGCAAACAATATGTCCGGATCGTATAAGACGGCCTTTGGTTCGATTGGGGATTCTATGGCCCGGCTCGAAGCTCGAATCCAGTCCGTGGCTGGCAATCTTACGAGCGCACTTGGCCAAAGAGTACTGAATCCGATCAACTCTTCATGGTCTAGTATGTTTACCAACTTAACTAGCAAGGCGAATGGCTTTGCGGAACGGGTTCAAAACTCGTTCGGAGGCAAAATCTTGTCCTCGGTTAACAGTCTCGCGAGCAATGTAAGCGGACGGCTCGGGAACGCGTTTCAAACGACCGGGCAGAAGGCAGTAGGAGCCTTGACCGGGATTGTAAACCATACAAATAAAGCGGCGAGCGCGTCAACTAACCTAGTAAAACAGGTTTTAGGTGTTGCTGCTGCTTACAAACTCTTTGATCTCGGGAAACAAGCGATCAAGAGTACAGTTTCAAAAGCTGCTGAATTTGAAGCTAAAATGAGCAATATTAAGGCCGTGACTGGTGAGAGCGAAGCGACGATGAAACAATTCAACGACGCTGCAATCAAAGCGGGGGCCGATACAGCCTTTAGTGCTGGTGAAGCTGCTGACGCTATTGGCGAACTATCCAAAGCTGGGGTATCAACAAAAGATATCTTAAACGGTGGGCTTACCGCGTCCCTTAACTTGGCCACAGCTGGGGAATTGGGCTTGAAAGAAGCGGCTGAAATTACGTCGACAGCCTTAAACGCGTTTAAACGTGACGGCATGACGGCCACGCAAGCAGCAGACCAACTCGCGGGAGCTGCTAACGCGTCAGCAACAGACGTCCACGAGCTGAAATATGGTCTTTCCATGGTCGCTCCAGTTGCTTCTGGGCTTGGTTTATCATTTCGTGATACCACTAACGCCCTCGCAGTATTTGCTCAAAACGGACTCAAGGGTTCAGACGCTGGTACATCACTTAAAACTATGTTGATGAACTTGCAACCGCAAACTAAAGCACAAACGAACATGATGAAAGAACTCGGTATCATTACAGCCGATGGCTCAAACCAGTTCTTCACAGCTGAAGGCAAGATCAAGTCATTCGCTGAGATTTCTCAAGTTTTGAAAGATCATTTAGGCGGACTTACTGACGCGGAAAAACAAATGGCCTTGAAAACCATGTTCGGTACCGACGCGGTGCGTGCTGCAACTATCGCGATGAACGAAGGAGCAGATGGCGCAAACAGTATGCAAGCCGCTATTGACAAAGTGAGCGCAGCACAAGTTGCGGCAGAAAAGCTCAACAACCTAAAAGGGGCCGTTGAAGCCTTGAGAGGTTCGTTTGAAACGCTTCAAATAAAAGTAGGAACGGCTGTTTTGCCAGTCCTTACGACACTTGTAAAATGGGTTGATAAGTTAGTTGATAAAATTTCTAATTCTAAAGGCTTGCAAAACTTTTTGGACGCTATCAATTCATTAAACCCGGCTTTGAACCAATTTTTAAACGGTACTAAAATGACCGACGAACAAGCGAACAAGTTCGAAAGCACCATGGTTAAATTAAAACCGGCTGTTCTAGGACTTGTGGGCGCGTTTGCGTTTGGACCAGCCGTTCGCGGACTAACTTCGCTTACTGGTGTTATGGGGGCAGTTGCTATAAAAACGCTGGCTCTCGGATCAGTCGCGTCAAGTGCATTTAGTGCGGCTGGCGGATCTATTACAAACTTTGTTGGTAAGATCGGCGGTATTCCGGGCGCACTTGGTGGAGCAGCTTCGCAAGGTATATCTGTTCTTGGAATGATGACAAGCGGGATCGCGTCCGTGATGGGAATTGCCCTCGCGTCAATCGGTCCGGCTGCTATTTTGGGGCTAGTCCTCGCTGGCCTTGGTCTAATTAACCAACAATTTGGAAAACAGATCGATCAGTTGATTACCACGGTAACGACTAAAGGACCACAGATCATTCAAAACCTTGTAAATGGTATTACTAGTCAATTACCGAGCTTGATTGCTTCTGGTGCTGATCTAGTGGCCAAACTCGCGCAAGGATTCGCGACAATGTTCCCGGCTATCGTTGACGCTGGGGTTCAGTTGATCGCAAGCCTCGTTCAAGGTGTGGGCCAAAATGCAGGATCGTTGATCTCGTCCGCGGTGACTATTATCGGGACTTTGGTCAATAGCTTACTGTCAGCATTGCCACAATTGCTGTCAATTGGTATGCAGTTACTTCTTAGCATTACACAAGGGATCTTGCAAAACTTACCGCAAATCCTTTCGGCAGCGCAACAGATTGTAACTAACTTCATAACCAACATACAAGCTCAATTTCCACAGATTCTTGAACAAGGTATTCAAATCTTGATGAATATCGTAAATGGTATCGTTCAAGCCTTACCAGCGATTATCCAGATGGGAACGCAAGTTATTATTGGCTTTATGCAAACGATCTTGTCAAACTTGCCTACGATCTTACAAGGTGGTATCCAATTGATCGTAAGTCTCGTCCAAGGGATCATTAATTCGTTACCACAGATTGTTCAAAGCGCAGTACAGATCATCGGTCAGATGATTCGTGGACTTGCTCAAGCATTACCGCAATTACTAGCGGCCGGTGCGCAGTTAGTCGTACAACTAGCAATAGCAATTGTTCAGGGGTTGCCGAATATTGTCTCGGCTGCTTGGGAGATCATTAAGGGATTCGGTGGAGCTTTGCTCGAGTTCATTCCTAACGCTTTGAAAGGTGTCGCTGACGCCATCGGAAATTTCTTCGGTGGTATTTGGGACTGGATCACTGGCAAATCGGACGAAGGCGGAAAGGAAACCGAAGAATCTATCAATAATACAGCCGAAAATATCAAGGCTAAAAGCTCAGAAACGACTACTCAATTAAGCTATGACGCGACAAGTGCAGCAACTAACGTGTCGACGTCTTACGATCAAATGAGTGCAAATACGATCGCGTCAACGTCAAATATGAGTCTTGGCGTTACGGCTAACATGAGCCAGATGGCCACGAATGCGATGGATAGTACAACTCAATTGCAACAAACGGCCACGAATAACTTCAACACCACAAATGCAAGTGGAACAATGAACTTGCAACAACTTGCTGCAAATGCTGACGCTTCGTTTAATCAAATGAATTTAAACGCAACAGCTCAAACTGGCCAGATGAATACAGGCGTAACGACTAATATCGGCCAGTTAAACGCGAACGCAAGCAGTGAGTTGAATCAATTGATGAATAACGCGAACGCGAGCACGACGGGAGTCAACACGGCTGCAACCACTAACGCGCAACAAGCGAGCGCGAACGTTGTCGCAAACTTCCAACAAATGCAAACGGGAGCAACGAGCGCTACAAATGCGATGGCTATTAGTGCTCAGACAGATTTTGATAAGATGGCCCAACAGGCAGAGCAAGCAAGCTCTAAAATGTCACAATCTATCTCAACGAATTACCAAAATATGCAAAAGACTGTCACAAGTGAAATGAACGCGGCAGCCCAAGCAGTTCAAAACGGTTTGAATAAGATTGAACAGACTAGTTCTTCGGCAGGGAAGAAACTAGAGAGCGCGTTTAAGTCGACGTTCCAAGGCGTCACAAATAGCGCTAAAAGTGGTATGGACGCGTTTACTAACACGATAAGCTCAAGCATGAATCAAGCTGTATCACTTGCTAGTATGGCTTGTAATCAGATCTCGGCATCGTTTAGCTCGTTGCCTGTTTTATTGTCAGCCGTTGGTTTTAACGCTGGCGTTGGACTATACAACGGACTTGCTTCGATGGCTGGTTCGCTCTATGCACTCGCTTATAGTATCGCTTCAAATATTGCTGAAACCATGCGTTCGGCGCTTGATATTCACTCGCCTTCCCGAGTTACGAAAAAAATTGGTGGCTTTACTGGTGAAGGTATGTACCTCGGTATGAAAGACTGGGTCGGTGATATTAAGGCGATGGCGAAAGAGTACGCTCAAGCGATCACAGATCAAGATTATCAGACTAACAGCGTATTGACCACAAGCGCGAGCGTGACAAGCTCGGGCGTCCGTTCGTCTCTTGAAGACTTGAGCGATGAGGTCAAAAATTCGCAACTTTCGAACCAAAAATTTGAAGTACATAACGAGATCGTGGGAGATAAGATCTATACTACGATCAAAGAAAAAGACGCGAGAGAAAAGGCGCTGGACGCTTATTTCGCGTAAGGGGGAACGATGGACTTATTAATTGAAAAAGACGGCCAAAGTCAGAAATTATCTGGCCTTGGCCTTTACAATATCACGGTCGATGATTCGTCCCCGACCGTGGAGTTATCAAGGCGAACCGTCAAGGGGCGCAATGGTTATATTTTCGACGGCTTAACCTATACCGAGAAGAAAATCTCAGTCACAGCTAGGCTTTCAGCGGGATCAATGGAGGACTTTTTAAACAAAAAGGACGAAATTTCTCGCTGGGTCTTGAGTGACGATAGCTTCTATATTACTAAGCTATACCAAAACGTAAACAATATTTACGACTTCCAGACTCCGGGACAAACGACGGGCGATCTCAACATTGCCCAGTTGCCACACGCTAACTGGAAATATCGTTATAACGTTGTGGGAGATGGTCAAATTGATTTTGATTTTATTGGCAATTCAGAAGCCGGGATCAAATACAACGTCTCATTCTCATTCGTGACAGCAGAGCTTCCGTATGGCGAGACAGTCCCAAGAGATCTCTCACTTAGCACAAACAGTTTTCCATACAACGGCACGGCACCACTTAGCCAATTAGAAGTACCGTTCGTTGTGGAATTGACCGCAAACGCTGATAATACCGACTTTTTCGTTGAAATTGACGGCCGTCGGTTTATTTACAGGCACACAGAAACGCCTTTGAGATCTGGCCAAAAGCTCCTTTTAAAAGGGGTTGAGACGGCGATCTATCAAGGACCGGCCACGCAAGATCTGAATGTCAACAACCGGACGAATTACGAATATTTCGTTATTCGGCCAAAGCCTAACCGTTCGGTAAATTGGTTTACGAATTTCAAGGGGACTGTCAAGATCCTCGGTTTTAAAGAGCTTTATCGCTAGAGAGGAGGTGGATCATTGATTACTTTTTACGACGAAAGGGGCAACGGATACGGAGCCCAAGTTGAGCTAACAACCAAAAACGCTGTAAATGGCGAGCGATCGATCTCCGGAACGATTGTATCTAACAAGCAAGTTCTATCAAAATTAGATCGTGGGTGGAGCTTTACCTTCGATGGTGAACTCTATAAGATCATTTACGCAAAGCCAAAAGACGAAGGAAAAAACATTTCGCTGTCGTTTGACGCGGTCCACCAGTTCTTCTACGATTTCGAGCACTCGAACTGTTATAAAGAATTTAACGGTTCAAATCGCTTTGAAGTTTATATTGAGGCGATTTTTAAAGATAGTGGCTATCGTTATGTGATCGAAGCGGAAGCGAAGGCGATCCGAAAAGAAAATTTTGGGAACGTGAGTCGGCTCAAAATGTTTAAAGAGATCATTAAAGAAGCTGGTCTCGAATTTTCGGTTACTGGTAAGGTCGTCCGAATTTTGAAGAAAGTTGGGACTGACCTTTCAACAGTCGTCCGGAAAAATTTCAATATGAACGAGCTGACGATCGAAAAAAATATCGGTGGCTTTATCACTTACAAAAAAGGTCTGGGTGCGTGGAAGGACGAAAATAACCACGACACGGGCCGATATACCTCGGAATACGAGAGCCCACTTGCTAGGATCTATGGCCGTATTGAAGGCGAACCGGTGAAAGATGAACGTTATAAAGAGACTGGTAAGCTCTTAGAACGGCTAAAGAAGGAAGTCGACGAATCCTATTCGATCTCGGTTCAACTTGGTATGGAAGATCTCACACAAGCCGGGTATAAGTACACACGTCCCCACGAGGGCGACTATATCATGGCTATCAATGAGACGATCGGTTTCCGTGAAAAGATCCGTATTGTGTCTTATGAAAGCTCTTACGACGTGACGGGCCGGCTATTGTCCCACAAGGTAACGTGTAACGATATTGGGACCGTCCAGAAAGCGATCACGTCGGAAGGCTCGATCATGCGAAGCGTATCCGAGTCGAAAGAATACGCTGAAGGTGCTCTCGAGGTAGCTACACGGGCGCTTGTTTCGGCAAACGGAAAAAATACCAATTATTACGGGGCCACGAAGCCAAAAGATGAGCCAAGAGGGACACTCCACGAAGGCGATCTCTTATACTTAACGGTAGGCGAAGAAACAGAGCTCTATTATTGGAGCGGGACGGAATGGCTCCCAAAAATTCTCAAAGTTGATACGTCAAAGATTGAGAAAATAGTCAACGACGCCCAAGCCTCAACAACCCAAGCAATCGCGCAAGCCGACGCAAAGGCAGAAGAAGCCCTAAAAAAAGCCGGAACGCTACCAGACACTAGCAAGCTATCTGACCAGATCAAGCAACAGATTCTATCAAGCCCCGACTTGCAAAACAAAGTCACGGAAGGGATCAATAAGGTCGATGGTGACACGATCTACAATAAGATCTATAGCAACATAGAACGCTCATTCGCTCCGCAGTCGTACGCTGACTATTTAAATAACAAGCTCTCAGACACTGGAGGAAAAGTTAACGATTTAGATCGTAAAATAGCAAGTCAAACGGTCGAGTTTAACAAGCTAACTGAAAGCAACAAGCTCTATGAACGAATCATTGGTAAATCTGAAACGGACGCACCAGACAAGCTCTCTCGCTTGGTTATGTCCAGCGAGATATTCCAGACAGAGGTTGGGAAGTACTCGACAAGCGGTGGGCCTAACATGCTCAAAAACTCACGCGCTGATGACGGGTTGAAATATTGGAATGGTGACCCTAGCAAATTCAAATTTCTAGCTCACCAATTTTACTTAAACGGTCAAAAACGAATGTTTCAACTTAGCAATGGAGCAGTCGTGAACAGTCCACGATTTATTTTCAAAAAAAACACCGATTATATGCTCAACATGTTAGCGTTTGACGCCAACACGGCCCGTTTTACGGTCGAGTTAAGGAAACGTAAGAAAAACTCAGCCAACCAAGATTATGACGAAATCCAGACCATCTTTGATAAGACAGGAAACCCTGCTTTTAACTCAGAACGGGCCTTTAAACGTTCGTTTAAGTTTAACACAGGCGATTTTGACAATGGCTATTTATTGTTTTCATACGAAGGCAATCCCAACGGCTGGTCTGGTCTGTTTATGACTGAGCTTGACTTTTACGAAGGCTCTAGTGATCGCTTATGGCAACCATCACCAGATGACAGTCTAGTGCCACTAGAAGCCGTTAAAACGCAAGTCACACAGCTTGCAGACTCTTGGGCAGTGCGTAACCTAAACAGTGCGAGTGACGTGCTAGGACAGATTAACCTCAATCCAGACGGATCAGTTAAGATCAACGAGGGTTTGATCTCGATCGGAGACAAGACCTATATCAAAGACGGGGTGATTAAAAGCTCAATGATTGGTAATGCTCAGATCGGCACGGCCCACATCGGGGAAATTGACGCAAGCACAGCGAAACTTATCAATGTTTCGGCTAAAAATATCACAGCAGACGGGCTGACAGCAAACATTATCAAAGGTGGTAAGCTATCGTCTTTAAATGGTGTTACTGATTTTGATTTACAAACAGGCTGGATTGATATGAACACGGACGCTGTAGGAATTAGGAATAGTTTTAATGGCAAACCTTTGCAGTTTTTAATTTTTGGGCAAGGTTCCTTGAATGGTGTACCTTGTGCATACACACAGCTCATGAGTAACCGTAACCACGTTACAGGTATTGAACATACTTCTGCTGGAATCCAAATATGGAACGGTCGGCAAGGTGGCAATGTTCAAACGGCCATTACTTTCTATGGTAAAACGATGGACTTCACACCAAGCTCTCAGGGGGGAGGTGTTTCCCTTAACACTGAAAGTAGAAAGCTTTATGGAATGGACGATATTGTTATTAAAGGGAGCAGTCTCTCAATTATCTTAGACGAAATCTTTGACAACTTCCGCAATCTTAACGGTGTTCCAGGCAACTATAGCAGAGGTTTTTATCCTAATTGGAGGTAGAAAGGAAATCCATGAATACAGTAGATAAAATTGTAAATGATATCTCGCAGAAACTCGCAAACGCAATCGTAGAAGCCTCAAATTACAAGGTGTTATACGAAGAAGCGAGCGAGGAATACAAGCGCGTAAACGAGCTATTAAGCAAGTTTAACAACGTTTTAGACAGCGATCAAGCACTCAAGGACCTCTTTGATGAGGCCTCTCAGAAACTAGAAGAAGGTAAATAATTATGGAATTTAAACTTATTAACAAATACTTGCAAGAAGAAGGTCGTACCTTCGTATCAATTCGCTCAGCGAACCCTTACACAGCTTTTGAGCGTGTATTGATCGGTGACCGTACAAGTGAATCAGATGAGGTGCTGATCCAAGCAGTACTTGGCCAAGTTGCGACCGAACTCAATCCAGCGGAAGGTGTGAAGAAATTACAAGAAGACTTGCACGCGCAATCTGAAAGCTATGAAGCAAAACTTGCTGAAAAAGACAAGAAGATTGCGGAAAACAAGGCTGTTTCTGATTGGGCCGTGTTGGTTGCGGTGACTAATACAGAAAACCCACTTGATCCAACTCTCTATAGTCGTGGTTTGGAACTCATCGAAGCTGGACAAGCTGGTAAGACTTACAAGCCTTATGAAATCTTCACAGTAAACGATCCAAGCCATACTCCGAAATTTGGAGAAGGTCAACGTGTGTTAGTCCAAGTAAATCAAGATTTTACTTACAATAACGAGACAGTAGCTGATCTTGAAGGTGCACTATCACAAAATGGTAAGTTGGCAGTCTGGAAATGGACTGAACCTAAACCAGTACCAGCGACAGACCCTATGACTACCGCAACTACTTCAGCGCAACCAGCACAACCGGCACAGTAAGATATTTCTTGCTGTTAGGAGGCGATAAAGTTGGATTTATTGGCTTTAGTTGACAAGCTGACTCCTGTCCTTGTCGTCATAATTCCTAGTTACTTTTCCTTTAAAAGTACCAAAACAACAAAAGAGGCTGACAAACGTCTTGAGGGCCTATCAAACAAGATAGGAGCCCTCGAAACGTCAGTTCATTCGGTAGAAGAAATTGGAAAAGAAAATAGAAAGAATTTAACGATAATCGGAAAAGGTTTGCAGCGCTTGCAACGTTTTAGATTACAAGAAAATCTAAAGAAAGCTCTCAATCGCGGTTATACTGATCAACACGAAATAGAAGAGCTATCGAAATTATACGAAAGTTATGTCGAATTAGGCGGCAACGGTGCTATTAAAGTACTTTTCAACCGCTTTTTAGACTTAGAAATGAAAGAGGAAAAATAACATGGATCAAATCACAAGCATTATTACGTCATCAGCGATGAGCATTTTTGTTGTCTTAACTGGTATCGTTGTACAAGCGATCAAGAGATACTTGGTTATGCGAGGTGGTAAGAAAGCGATCGAGATCGTTGAGATCTTGGCAAAGAACGCGGTCAATGCCACAGAGCAAGTCGCAGACAAGTTGGATATCCATGGCAAAGATAAGCTCGAGCACGCTAAAACGAGCTTGATCGAGGGCCTTGAATCTCAAAATATCCACTTGACCAACGAAGAGCTTAATACGTTCATTGAAGCGGCCGTTAAAAAAGCTAATGATGAATGGAATAAGTAGGAGGTAAAATATGACTGTACAACAATCTCTCGTTAACGGTTTTACTAGTCGACGAGGACTAATTACATATTCGATGTTCGGCTCTCGCAACGGGTCAGACGGTACTGGGGACTGTTCGGGTATCATGTCGCAAGTGCTGAAGGAAGCTGGTATCAATATCATCGGCTTACCGTCAACTGTCACGCTTGGTCAACAACTCGCAAACAATGGCTTTTATCGCGTAAGCATTAACCAAGAATGGGATGCTTTAACTGGTGATATTGTGCTTATGTCGTGGGGCGCTGATATGTCCTCATCTGGCGGTGCTGGTGGCCATGTCGGTGTCATGATGGACGATACATACTTTATCTCATGCGACTACTCAACGCAAGGTGCAGCAGGACAAGCTATCAATACTTATCCATTCAATGACTATTATAACTGGAATAAACCAAACTATTTCGAAGTTTGGCGGTATGCTGACACAGCACCACAGACCAATAACCAAGCAAACACAGCGGTACAACCACAAGAAAAGGCATACTATGAAGCAAATGAGGTAGCATACGTTAATGGTATTCATCAAATTAAGTGTGATTACCTTTGCCCAATTGGGTTCGATTGGACGGAAAACGGTATCCCCGTTTCCATGGTTAATTGGGTTGATAAAGACGGCAACAACTTGCCAGATGGCGCAGATCAAGACTTCAAAGCTGGTATGTTCTTCTCATTCGAGCAAGATGAAGTCAATATCTCAGACACAGGCAAAGGTGGCTATTACGGTGGTTACTACTGGCGTTTGTTTGAATTTGGCCAATTTGGTCCAGTTTGGCTATCGTGTTGGAACAAGGATGATCTGGTAAATTATTATCGTTAAGGCGGTGAATTATGCGAATTAATTCAACAAACCTAAAACAATTTGAAGGGGGCGATGTCGTCAAACAAGGCGATACAGCTTCCCTCTTTGGCTATGAGTTGCTAGATGAAAACTACAATCCAGTAACCGAATTGGAAGGCCAAGAAGCAACTATCACGCTTGCAAATCGAAGTGGTAAGACCAAGTTGACCAGCACAGTCACAGATCACAAGGTTAAATTTACGATTGGTAAAATCTTACCAGTTGGGATCTACCAAGTGGAAATTGCTTGCGGTCACTATGTATTCCCATCTGACAAGTCAACGGTTATCAAGGTGACGCAGTCAGCGGAAGAATATACCTCTGACAGTTTGGAAGAACTTCGCCAACGTGAAGAAAGCGAAGAGCTCCCAGATCTAACAGTACTATACAATCTAGCTAAAATTTGAAAGGATAAAATATGACTTTAAACACACAAAAACTAACTCAATTTGCACAAGCAGTCGGTGCCGATGTCAAGGAAATTAAAACAACACTTGCAAGTAAAGCTGACAAATCTGAAATCGGTCAAGGCGGGATCACGCAACAACAACTGGACACGGCTATCCAAGGAGTCAAAACGGCAATCCTTGGCGAGGGTGTGCCAGAAGAGTTGGACACTCTCAAAGAGATCGCTGATCGTATCTCAAACGGTGGTGGATCTGCTGATCAAGCCATTGTGTCTAAATTGACAGAACTTGGTCAGAAATTTACTGATCTCGAAAACCTCGATCTCGTAGCAGAGTACACGACAGCGAAAGCGTGAGCGTATGAATAATATTTTAGATGTTATTCGTGCGATTGGTCGGGATATAAAAGACTTACGCACAAACAGTCTTAAAACTGATAAAGCGTATGAGCTATTTCCAACGTATGCAACGTTACAATCTCAAATGACGAGCAATATTAAAAATAAACACCTTGAACTTGGACTTGACGCTTTGATCGATACAAAACTACAAAATGGCGGTGACCCATTCGTCACTAACCATCAAGCACAGACGACCTATGTTACAATTGAGAAATTAAAATCTCTTGAGAAAAGGATCGAATCTATCAACGATAGACTGAAATATTTAGAACAAGATCATCTCTAATTTCACACCCTCCCTAATCGGGAGGGCTTTTTTTTGCGCTGAAACTAGTTCCAGATTAAAAAATCTTTAAATATTTTGATAAAAGTACTTGACGAACGTTTAGTATAGTGATATACTGTAATCAAGATAAGGAAAGGGAGATCGAAAAGATCTCGGGTAAAGTAAAATGATTAAATGGACAGGCAAGAGCACAGATAAACGCTGGATCAAAACGGTAGAAGCTGAAACATACTCTAGATTATTAGAAACATTAGTAGACAAGGGCTATATTGGAGATTATATCGACAGCGATTCACAATTATTCCATGAATTGGCTTACGTATCGCCATCCGTGGCAGATTTAGAAGATCGTTTGAACGATGAAGATCAAGCAGAACAAGCGCTTATTGATCTTGATAACTTTGATTGGGGCAGCGTCTTTGAAACAATGACAGATCAACAATTCCAAACTGCTATCGCTGGTTGTACTAGTCAAGCATATTATCAAGAGTTTGAGGTGGTTGAATGATTATTGATACCGAGAAAGTGAAAGAAATCCTTCTCGATCGAAGCGTCACAGGTTACGCGCTTTGGAAGTCTACGGGAGTAAGCCAGCAAGCGATCTCCCGTTTGCGATCTGGGAAGAAACGTTTCGATGACTTGAGCGTCGAGACAGTCGAGAAAGTTCAGAGATGGCTAGACAAGAAAGAATAAGGTCGGGAATCCGACCTTTTTGTGTTTATAACGGCAACAAAAAAGCCCTCGGGCTCATTCTCTCAATTATGCGGGCAATGAATACGATTTTGAATACGACTTTTTTAAATTATTGAAAAATGACGAAAACGATATTTTGACAATATGCGCGATTTTTAATCGTTTGATAATGTATGACGCAATGATGGCAACCGTTTTTGAAATATGCTAAAATAGTACTTTGGAGGATGAATTGAAATGGTAAAACAACGTAATGAAATTGATGAAAAATACCAGTGGGATTTGTCGACGATTTTTGCGACAGATCAAGCTTGGGAAGATGAAGCAAGCAGCTTAGCTGCGGATATGAAAGCTGCCAGCCACTATGCTGGTCATTTATTGGATTCGGCACAAAACCTGTTAGAGACCACTGAAGCTTATTTGGAATTGAGCCGCCGGTTGGAGAAGGTCTACGTTTATGCTCATATGAAAAATGACCAAGATACACGAGTGGCTAAATACCAAGAGTACCAATCAAAAGGGATGTCTCTTTATAGCTTGTTAGGCGAAACTTTTGCCTTCTATGAGCCTGAGTTCATGGCTATTACGGATGAGCAGTACAAGGCTTTTGTGAGTGAGGTTCCAGCCTTGGAACAATATGGTCATTATTTTGATCGTTTGCTAGAAAAAAAAGAACATGTCTTGTCTCAAAAAGAAGAGGAATTACTTGCAGGAGCTGGTGAGATATTTGCTGCTGGTGGCGAAACCTTTGAAATCCTAGACAATGCAGATATTGTTTTCCCAACCGTGCATAATGACAAGGGTGAAGAAGTGCAATTGACTCATGGCAATTACATTTCTTTGGTTGAATCAAAAGATCGTGCGGTCCGTAAAGAAGCCTATGAAGGACTCTATAAGGTCTATGAACAGTACCAACATACCTATGCTAAAACCTTACAAACCAATGTAAAAGTTCATAACTTCAATGCCAAAGTGCGCAAATTCTCTTCTGCTCGTGAAGCAGCCCTTTCTGAAAACTTTGTGCCAGAAAGCGTTTATGAACGCTTGGTAGTCGCAGTCAACAAACACTTGCCACTCTTGCAACGTTATATTCAGTTGCGTTCTAAAATTCTTGGAATCTCTGACTTGAAGATGTATGATATGTATACCCCATTATCAGATACAGACTACAAGTTTAGCTATGAAGAATCATTGGCAAAAGCAGAAGAAGTCTTGGCTGTTTTGGGTGAGGATTATTTGTCTCGTGTGAAACGGGCCTTTAGTGAACGATGGATTGATGTCCATGTTAACCAAGGAAAACGCTCAGGTGCCTATTCAGGTGGTTCTTATGATACCAATGCCTTCATGTTGTTGAACTGGCAAGATACACTGGATAATCTCTTTACCTTGGTTCACGAAACTGGTCACAGTATGCATTCGAGCTATACCCGTGAAAATCAACCCTACGTCTATGGGGACTACTCTATTTTCCTTGCTGAAATTGCCTCTACGACCAATGAAAATATCTTGACAGAACGTCTCTTGGAAGAAGTAGAAGATGATCAAACCCGCTTTGCCATCCTCAACCATTTCTTAGATGGCTTCCGTGGAACCGTCTTCCGTCAAACTCAGTTTGCTGAATTTGAGCATGCGATTCATAAGGCTGACCAAGAAGGAACAGTTTTGACGAGTGAATTCTTGACCAACCTCTATGCAGAACTCAATGAGAAATACTATGGTCTTTCAAAAGAAGACAACCCTGAAATCCAATATGAATGGGCTCGCATTCCTCATTTCTACTATAACTACTACGTTTTCCAATATTCAACTGGTTTTGCGGCAGCTTCAGCTCTAGCTGAAAAAATTGTTCATGGAACCCAAGAAGACCGTGATAAATATATCAATTACCTGAAAGCTGGAAACTCTGATTATCCACTTAATGTCATCCGTAAAGCAGGTGTGGATATGGAAAAAGAAGACTACTTGGACGCAGCTTTTGCAGTCTTTGAACGTCGCCTAAATGAATTTGAAGCCCTTGTAGAAAAATTAGGACTTGCATAAGATGGTGGAGTCTTATAGTAAAAATGCCAACCACAATATGCGCCGGCCAGTGGTCAAGGATGAGATTGTCAACTTTATGCGGACTCGTCAAAAGCCGGTAGCTGGTGCCCTCAAGGAATTGGAAGAGTTTGCGCGCAAGGAAAATATTCCTATCATTCCGCAGGAGACGGTAGCATACTTTAGACTACTCTTGCAAGCTTTACAACCAAAGAAAATCCTTGAAATTGGGACAGCAATTGGTTTTTCAGCTCTCTTAATGGCTGAACATGCTCCCAATGCACAAATTACCACCATTGATCGAAACGAGGAAATGATCGGTTTTGCCAAGGAAAATCTGGCTAAATTCGATCAGAGAAAGCAAATCACCTTGCTAGAGGGAGATGCGGTGGATATCTTGCAGGATTTAACAGAGACCTATGACTTTGTCTTTATGGACTCAGCCAAGTCTAAATACATCGTCTTTTTGCCACGGATCCTAGAGCTTCTAGAAGTTGGAGGTATCGTGGTGCTGGATGATATTTTCCAAGGGGGAGATGTTGCTAAAGACATCATGGAGGTCCGTCGTGGACAACGAACCATCTATCGAGGTCTGCAGAACCTCTTTGATGCAACTCTCAATCATCCAGATTTGACCGCTAGCTTGGTGCCGCTTGGTGACGGTATCTTGATGATCCGAAAAAATGCAGAGACAGTTACCTTGCCAGAGCCTGGCTCATTTTAGGTAAATTTAAGGTATTCTCTCTAATTTGTGGTAAAATAGAAGAAGTTTAAAAAAGGAACGGAGAAATTTCATGAAGAAAAAACTTGTAGCAGGTGCTGTGACCTTGCTATCAGTCGTAACACTAGCAGCATGTGCCAATGGCACAAACAAAGATATCGTGACCATGAAAGGGGACACGATTACAGTTTCTGATTTCTATGATGAAATGAAATCAAATCAAGGAGCCCAACAAGTCCTTTTCCAAATGACCATCAATAAGGTCTTTGAAAAAGAATATGGATCAAAAGTTTCTGATAAAGATGTCAATAAAGAATTTGACAAGCAAAAGAAACAATTGGGCAACCAATTTGATGCTTACTTGGCGCAACAAGGCTTGACGGAAGAAACAGCTAAGAAACAAATCCGTAGCAATATGTTGTTGGAATACGCAGTCAACCAAGCTGCGAAGAAGGATCTCAAGGATTCAGACTACAAGACAGCCTTTGAATCTTACACACCTGAAGTAACAGCACAAGTTATCAAATTGGATTCAGAAGACAAAGCAAAAGAAGTATTGGAAGCGGCTAAAGCTGAAGGTGCAGACTTTGCTCAAATTGCCAAAGAAAATTCAACAGATACTGCTACAAAAGACAAAGGTGGCGAAGTCAAGTTTGATTCAGGAACAGCAGATATCCCATCTCAAGTCAAAGAAGCAGCCTTTAAGTTGGATGAAAACGGCATTTCAGATGTGATCACAGTTTCAGCAGGCCAAAACTATTCTGCTAGCTACTATATTGTGAAATTAAACAAGAAGACTGAAAAAGGTTCTGATTGGAAGAAATACGAAAAACGCTTGAAAGAAATCATTGTCGAAGGTCGTAAGCAAGATACTAACTTCATCCGTAGCATTATTGCCAAAGCGATGACCGATGCCAATATCAAGGTCAAAGATGATGCCTTCAAGTCAACCTTTAACCAATATTTGCAAAATATCGGTGTCCAAACGAGCGATAGCAGCTCTTCATCCTCTAAAAAATAGTTGACGGTTCTTTATTGAACCTGTATAATAAATAGTTGAGAATAAATCATTGGTTATCGGAAACAGAGAAGTGGCGGGGGTGCGAGCCATGGAAGAGAAATGATTTTGCTACTCAACTGATACAATTGAAATAAAAAATGAAGAATGACAAGTTCATTGAATGAAGGTGGTACCGCGGTTTTTCGCCCTTCGTTTGGTGGCTTGTCTTTTGTTTATGCATGCCTGTTAGCGCCTTTTCAAAGGAGATAGAAAATGAGAACCTATCAAGTGAAACAAAAATTTCGATTGGGTGGCGAACGCTTCGATATCAAAGATGAGTTAGGAAATGTCGAATACCAGGTTGAGGGATCCTTTTTTAAAGTTCCTAAAACCTTTACCATCTATGATAAGGAGGGGCAAGAAGTCAGCCAGATCATGAAAAAGCCATTCACCCTTCTTTCAAAATTTGAGGTTCGCTTGAAAAATGGGGATCGCTTTTTTATCACTAAAAAGTTTACGCTCTTGAGAGACAAATACGATATTGAAGATTTGGGACTGTGGGTTCAAGGAAATATCTGGGACCTGGATTTCAAATTGTTGGATGATCGGGATCAAATTGTTGCTGAGATTAGCAAAGAACTCTTTCACCTTACCTCAACTTACCAAGTATCGGTTTATGAGGATGAATACGCTGATTTAGTCATCTCACTTTGTGTCGCTATCGATTATGTCGAAATGTTAGAAGCAGGCGCAAATTAACCCAATTAGAATTAGGAGAAAAATATGAAACAACTATCTAGTGCACAAATTCGCCAAATGTGGCTTGATTTCTGGGCAAGCAAGGGACATTCTGTAGAGCCATCTGTTAGCTTAGTTCCAGTTAACGATCCAACCCTTTTATGGATCAACTCAGGGGTTGCAACCCTCAAGAAATACTTTGATGGAACCATTAAACCTGAGAATCCACGGATTACCAATGCTCAAAAAGCCATCCGTACCAACGATATCGAAAACGTAGGGAAGACTGCGCGTCACCATACCATGTTTGAAATGTTGGGAAACTTTTCCATCGGAGATTACTTCCGTGATGAAGCCATCACTTGGGCTTTTGAACTCTTGACAAGTCCTGAATGGTTTGACTTCCCTAAAGACAAACTTTACATGACGTATTATCCAGATGACAAGGATTCATATAACCGTTGGATCGCTGTTGGAGTAGATCCAAGTCACTTGATCCCAATCGAAGACAACTTCTGGGAAATCGGTGCGGGACCTTCAGGACCAGATACTGAAATCTTCTTTGACCGTGGAGAAGCTTTTGACCCAGATCATATCGGCATTCGTCTGCTTGCAGAAGATATCGAAAATGACCGTTACATCGAAATCTGGAACATTGTTTTGTCCCAATTTAACGCAGATCCTGCTGTCCCTCGTAGTGAATACAAGGAATTACCACACAAGAACATTGATACGGGCGCTGGTTTGGAACGTTTAGTAGCAGTGATTCAAGGGGCTAAGACCAACTTTGAAACAGACCTCTTCATGCCAATCATCCGTGAAGTGGAAAAGATGTCTGGAAAAACCTACGATCCAGATGGCGACAATATGAGCTTCAAGGTCATTGCCGACCACATCCGTTCTCTTTCATTTGCTATTGGTGATGGGGCTCTTCCAGGAAATGAAGGACGTGGCTATGTACTTCGTCGTCTCCTCCGTCGTGCTTCTATGCATGGCCAAAAATTGGGTATCAACGAACCTTTCCTTTACAAATTGGTTCCAACTGTTGGAAAAATCATGGAAAGCTATTACCCAGAAGTGCTTGAAAAACGTGACTTTATTGAAAAAATTGTTAAGAGCGAAGAAGAGTCATTTGCTCGTACCCTTCACTCAGGTCAACACTTTGCTCAAGGTAT
>OGSU01000421.1_pt1 | contig 18387 bp, 17 predicted proteins | sample 1573911 | NCBI WGS metagenome assembly OGSU01 (sample SAMN03295839, study PRJEB24534) | human gut metagenome | isolation source: fecal sample 7 from infant 5 | host: Homo sapiens | place: USA: Pittsburgh, PA | collected 2014-07 | reverse complement strand
TTTTTATATAATTTATAAATAAAAAATTTCTACAGTATTAAAGATTTAAACTAAATATAAACTTTATTTAAAAAGTCTAGTGTAATTTAAAAAATAAAATGAAAAAATTAAATTTAAGAATAAACATGTTATAAATTGTAAAACGAATTAAATTTACCTAAATATTATGATTTGATAATATGAAAATATATTTCAATAGGGAATAAAATATATGAAATAAAAATAAGATTAAGTGTATTTAAAAGGAAAGGTTATTAGAAAGCAAGATGTTTTCAATAAATAATATTAATAGTAGGTGGAATTATGAGTTTATGTAAAGGAACAGTTAAAATTGGAAAAAAAAATCTTAAGAAGGGAACTAATAAGTATTTTTTTAAGAGATATTTAAAAAAGAACTATGAGTTTACAGTTTCAGAATTTAAGGACAGAAATAAATTTGAACTTTTAGAGCCTGTTAATGTAGAGGGATTAGATTTTTTAGTTGATGTAGAGTTTAGGGGAATTAGACCAAAGGAAATAGATCTTAGAAGTATTGATAATTTAGAAAAATATCAATTTGAAAGATATGAACAGTGGGTTTTTAACAATTTAGGAATTTCCTTAGAAAATAGCAAGTGGAAAAACAAAAAGTTTAATTGGGGAAATTTAAGTGTAAAGCTTTCAAAAACAGTAAAAGAAGATTTAGGATGTATAACAATAAAAGTTGTATACAAGTAATGATTTATGTTAAATGATTTAAATTAATAATATTTCTTTTTTATAAATAAATTAATATAATAAAATGCTTTAAAATTTATAAAAAAGTAAAGTTAACAAAAAGTTCATAATTATGAGTATTGTTGAAAAAAGTCAAATGTATTATTTGTAAAAATGTGATTTTATAAGAAATAAGTAGAATTATTTGGGAATGAAAACTTTTTATTTTGAAAAAAATGTTATTTTTAAGAAGAAACAATCCATATTTTTCAATATAACTAATTTACAAATAAAGTATATACAAATTTAAACATTTTTTTAGAGATAACTTTAATTTTTTTAGGAAATATAAAGAGGTTATGTTGAAAAATAATAATTAAAATAGGCAAAAAAGAAAAAATAGAAATTACGGGGGCTTTATGAAAGAAAGATTTTAGTATATTATAGTTAAGTAAGATTAATTTGTTAAAATAAAAAACTAAATAGAGTAATAGGAGGGTTCATGGAAGAAAATACTATAAGCTTACAAGAAATTGCTTACGCTTTAAAAAAGAGATGGAAACTAATTGCACTAATAACCATAGCTGCTACCTTAGTTTCAGCAATATTAAGTTTTTTTGTTATAAAACCACAATATGAGGCAAAAACTAAGCTTTTCATTGGTAAGCAAGAAACTCAAGAAAATAATGCATATAATAATAATGATATTATGATGTATCAAAAACTTATGAAGACTTATGCAGAGCTTGTAAAGACTTCAGACTTAGTTACAAAGGCAGTTAAAAGTGCTAACTTAGATTACAATCAAAATCAAATAAAAGGGATTTTAAATAACCTTACTGCTAATCCAAGTTCTGATACTCAAATATTAGATTTAAGCTTTAAGGGAGGAAATCCTAAGGAAGTTTTAAAAGTGACAGAAGCTATCACAGATGAATTTATTTCAGAATCTAAGGATATTATTCCAAATGGAAATGTACAAGTAATACAAAAGGCACAACTTCCAGAACGTCCAGTAAGTCCAAACAAGAAACTTAATATACTTATTGCTTTTGTATTAGGACTTATGATAGGAGTAGGAGTAGTACTTTTACTAGAATACTTAGATAATACATTTAAATCAAGAGAAGAACTGGAAAAAACTTTGGAATTACCTATAATAGGAGCTATTCCAGACTATGATAGTATAGATAAATAAGGAGGAAAGTAGATGTTAATATTAGAAAATAATCCAAAGTCAGTAGCAGCTGAAAGTTATAGAACCTTAAGAACAAACATACAATACTCTTCCTTTGATAATCCTGTTAAATCTATTGTTATTACTAGTTCTGAGCCAGGAGAAGGAAAATCAACAACAAGTGCTAACTTAGCTCTTTCGTTTGCGCAGGATGGAAAAAAAGTAATTCTTATAGATTGTGATTTAAGAAAACCTGTTTTACATAAAGAATTTCAAATTAGCAATTCTAGAGGATTATCAGAATTTTTAATTGGAAATGTTGAATTTTCTAAGGTGGTTTACAAACATGAGTCAGGACTTCATGTATTGCCTTCAGGATTAGTTCCTCCAAATCCAGCTGAGATGTTAGCTTCAAGAGCTATGGAGCATCTTTTAACTCAATTAGAGGAAAAGTATGATTACATAATATTAGATACTCCTCCAGTAAATGCAGTAACAGATTCAAAAATACTTTCAACAAAGGTAGATGGAACTATACTTGTTGTAAAGTATGGATATACAAAGAAGGATGCTGTGATGGAAGCTACAAAAGGACTAAGAGCAGTTAATGCTAATATAATAGGAACAGTATTTAACGGAGAGGAAAATAAAAGAGGAAAATACTATCATTATTATAAAAAAGATTAACACTAAATAAAACAACTTAACACTCCTAATAAGGAGTGTAAGTTGTTAATTTTAATGTAAAAAAACTGAAAAAAAGTAATAATATTTTAAGGGTTAAAGTGTTTACTTTATATAAATAAAAATAACTAAAGTAGTTAGTTAAGAAATTAATTTGCTTAAGGGGGAGTTAAGGAACGTGTCCAAAATAAGTAAAGTAAAAGGAATTTTATTAGTACTAATAGATATACTCCTTATAAATGTAGCTTATATTTTTAGTATGCTAGTCAGATTTGCCTTTAATGGACCTGTGCTAGGAGATATTCCAGTAGAACAATGGAATTTGTATTTTAAATGGATGCCTCTTATAGTAGTAATATATGTTGTTTTATTTGCATCATTTAAAATGTATAAAAGCCTTTGGAGTTTTGCGGGTTTAGATGAAGTAATGAAAGGCGTTGCAGCTTGCATAGCAGGTTGTTTAATAAATGTTATTATTATGCTTTTCTTAAATCCTAGGATTCCTATGATGGTAACTTTATCAGCAGGAATATTAACAATGGTACTCACTATTGGGTTTAGACTTTCATTTAGGATGTATAGAAGGCTTGTAATCTATGGAACATTAAAGGGGATTGAATCACAAAAAAATGTTTTAATAATTGGAGCTGGTTACTGTGGAAGATTAGTTATTAATGAAATGAAAAGAGAGACAGGAGCTGGATTTAAGCCTATAGGAGTTATAGATGATGATAGAAGTAAGCTTGGAACTTATATAAATGGAGTAAAAGTTTTAGGAAATAGAAATGATATAAAAAATATTGTTGAAAATCAAAGAGTTGATTTAATTTTAATAGCTATAGCATCAATAACTTCTGATGAAAAGAAAAAAATCATAGAAGCCTGCCATGAAACTAAGGTTAAAGTTAAAATAATGCCTGGAGTTTATGAAATGATAGGTGGTAAGGTTAACCTAACTAAGATGAGAGATGTTGACTTAAGAGATCTTTTAGGAAGAGAAGAGGTTAAGCTTAGCAAGGATGAAATAGCTAATTACATAAAAAATAAAAGAGTTTTAGTAACTGGTGGAGGGGGATCTATTGGTTCAGAACTTTGTAGACAAATAGCTAATTTTAATCCAAAGGAATTAATGATTTTAGATATTTATGAAAATAATGCTTATGATTTAGAAATGGAATTAAATAGAACACATCCAGAGCTTAAGAAGCAAGTAATAATAGCTTCTGTGAGGGATAAAGAAAAGTTAGATTCTATTTTTAGAAGTTTTAAACCACAAGTAGTATTCCATGCAGCGGCACATAAACATGTTCCTTTAATGGAGACAAGCCCTGGAGAGGCAATAAAAAACAATGCTGGTGGAACTTTAAACACTGCGGAGTGTGCAGATAAGTATGGAGTAGAAAAATTTGTATTAATTTCAACAGATAAGGCTGTTAACCCAACTAATGTAATGGGGGCAACTAAGAGAATGTGTGAAATGATAATACAAGCTATAAATATAAAAAGTAAAACAGATTTTGTTGCTGTTAGATTTGGAAATGTTCTTGGAAGCAATGGTTCAGTAATTCCTTTATTTAAAAAGCAAATAGCTGAGGGAGGACCAGTTACCTTAACTAATAAGTATATAACAAGATATTTTATGCTTATTCCTGAGGCGGCTCAGTTAGTTCTTCAAGCAGGAGCCTATGCTAAGGGAGGAGAAATCTTTGTATTAGATATGGGTAAACCAGTTAAAATATATGATTTAGCAAAGAATTTAATAAAGCTTTCAGGATATGAACCTTTTGATGATATAGATATTAAAATAGTTGGATTAAGACCAGGAGAAAAGCTTTATGAAGAACTTCTAATGGATGAAGAAGGATTAACGGAAACAAAGCATGAGAAGATTTTTATAGGAAGACCTGGAGATTTTGATTTTGACTATATAAAAACAAATATAGAAGAACTTATTAATATAAGTAGATTTGGAACAGGTGATGATATAAGAGATAAAATAGAAGAATTTGTTCCAACATATAACAGATTAGATAAAAAAGAGAAAAATGAAGTAGAGTCTACTAAGTTAGAAGTAGCAACTACTTTATAGATTAATTAGATATGGAGTGATAAAAGTGTCAGAAGAAAATAAGAGAATTTATTTAGCATCTCCTCATATGGGAGGATTAGAAGAAGTCTTTGTTAAGGAAGCTTTTGATACAAATTGGATAGCACCTTTAGGAGCAAATGTAGATGGTTTTGAAAAGGAATTATCAGAATATGTTGGAAGTAAGACTGGAGCTGCATTAGCTTCAGGGACAGCAGCTATACATATGGCGTTAAAGGCTGTTGGAGTTAAAAAAGGAGATAAGGTTTTTTGCTCAAGTTTAACATTTGCAGCAAGCTGTAATCCAATAATTTATGAAGGTGGAATTCCTGTATTCATAGATTCTGAACCAGAAAGCCATAATATGTCACCAGTTGCTTTAGAAAAAGCATTTAAAGATTATGAAGAAAAAGAAGAAATGCCTAAGGCTGTAATAGTAGTTAATCTTTATGGACAAAGTGCTGATATGGACAAAATTATTGAAATATGTAAAAAGTATAATGTTCCAATAATAGAAGATGCAGCAGAATCTTTAGGGGCGACTTATAAAGGAAAGCATAGCGGAACATTTGGAGAGTATGGAATATATTCATTTAATGGAAACAAGATAATAACTACTTCTGGTGGAGGTATGTTAGTTTCTAATAATGAAGAAGGAATAGCTAAAGTAAGATTTTGGAGCACACAGGCTAGAGATAAAGCTAGACACTATGAACACACAGAACTTGGTTATAACTATAGAATGAGTAATATAGTAGCAGGAATAGGAAGAGGACAACTTAGAGTTTTAGAAGATAGAATAGCTAAGAAAAAAGAAATTTTTGAAACTTATAAAGAAGCTTTTGAGGAAATAGAAGATATAGAAATGATGCCAGTGTGTGAGTATGGAGAGCCTAATTATTGGTTAACAACAATAACATTAAGTGAAAATTCTAAGGTTAAACCACTTGATATTATATTAGCTTTAGAAAAAGAAAATATAGAATCAAGACCAATATGGAAACCAATGCATATACAGCCATACTATAAAGAATATGATTTTTACTCACACAATGATGAAGAAGAAGTAAGTGTATCAGAAGATATATTTAATAGAGGAATATGTTTACCCTCTGATACAAAAATGAGTGATCATGATATGGATAGAGTTGTAGGAATTATAAAAAATTTGTTTCAAAAACATATGAATGAAATATATAGCAAAAAAGAAGTTTTAGTTTAGGGGATTTAAATGAATAAATTTAGATTATTTATTAAAAGAACTTTTGATATTATTGCATCATTAGGTGGTCTTATACTTTTATCTCCCATTATGATTATAGTAGCAATTATTATAAAAATTAATTTAGGGAGTCCAGTATTTTTTAAGCAAAAAAGAATTGGCAAAGATAACAAAGTGTTTGAAATGATTAAGTTCAGAACTATGAAGGATGCAGTAGATAAAGAAGGTAATCAACTTCCGGATGAGTTAAGGTTAACAAAATTTGGACAAATACTAAGAAGCTTAAGCATAGACGAGTTGCCAGAGCTTATAAATATATTAAAGGGTGATATGAGTTTAATAGGACCAAGACCATTATTAATTCAATATTTACCCCTTTATAATGAAAGACAAATAAAAAGACATGAAGTTTTACCAGGGCTTACAGGATGGGCACAAGTTAATGGAAGAAATAATCTTAAATGGAGTGAAAAGTTTGAACTTGATGTTTATTATGTAGAAAATTGGTCATTAAAATTAGATTTAAAGATATTCTTTTTAACATTTTATAAGATTTTAAAAAGAGATGGAATAAATCAAGATGGACAAGCGACATCAGAATATTTTAACGGATTAAATTAAAGGAGAATATATATGCATGAAAATTTAAAAACGCCATGTTTTATTATAAATAGATCTGAACTAGAATCTAATATTAATAGCATGCATAAGGCTTTAAAGAAATATTGGAATAATTATATAATTGGTTATTCATGTAAAACTAACTCACTTCCTTGGGTCTTAAATTTTATGAAGAAAAATAATTGTTATGCCGAAGTTGTATCAGACTATGAATATAAACTTGCAAAAAAAATAGGATATAGTGATAAAAGTATAATTTTCAATGGACCAAATAAAAGTAAAGAAATGTTTATTAAAGCATTATATGAAGAAGCAATTGTTAATATAGATTCATATAGAGAAATAAAATGGTTAAAGGAAGAAAAAATCAAGAAAGAAATAAAAGTTGGAATAAGAGTAAATTTTGATTTGGATAAGGAGTGTCCAGGAGAAACATCATTTGGTAAAGATGGAAGTAGATTTGGATTTAGTTATGAAAATGAAAGTTTAAAGAAAGCTATAATTGAATTAAATAATATAAATAATGTTAAAGTGGTAGGCTTGCATATTCACAATACAGCTAAGACCAGAAGTTTAAATATTTATAGAGCAATTTCAGATATAGCATGTCGTATAGGAAAGTATTTTGATTATAAATTGGATTACATAGATATTGGTGGTGGATTTTTTGGAGGAGTACCAGGGAAACCCACATATGATCAATATATGAAAGAAATAGCTTTACGACTTTCATGTGTATTTGATAGTAAGACAACTAAATTAATTGTTGAACCAGGATCAGCTTTAATAGGATCACCAATAAGTTTTCTTAGTGAAGTTATTGATGTTAAAGATACATTTGCTAAAAGAATAGTTACTATAAATACAAGTAGAAATAATATTGATCCTTTTTTTATAAAAAGTAAATATTTCTTTAGAGACAATTCTAAAAATAATAAGTTGATTGATGAACAAGTTATTTGTGGTTATACGTGTTTAGATAATGATAGATTAATGACATTAAAAAATTATAAAGAATTAAAAATAGGAGATAGAATTATATTTGATAAAGTTGGAGCATATTCGATTTCATTAGCTCCTATGTTTATAGAACCTTTTTCTGTAGTATATGTTGATTTAGGGAACGATAATTATGAATTAGTAAGAGAAGAATGGGGTGTGGAAGAATATATACAAAAATCAAAATATTAGAAAAATGATTGTGGAGGTAAGCTTTATGATAAATGTATTATTTTCTAGTGTTGGAAGAAGAGTAGAATTAGTACAAGCATTTAGAGAAGCAAAAGAAGAATTGGACTTGAAAGGAAATTTGATAGGAGCAGATATGGATGAATTAGCTCCTGCATTAAGATTTGTTGACAAAGCATATATAGTACCAAGAATTAAAAGTGATAATTTTATAGATAGTATAATTGAAATATGTAAAAAGGAAAAAGTTTCATTGATAATTCCAACTCTAGATACAGAGTTGATGATATATTCAAAAAATAAAGATTTAATAGAAAGAGAAACTGGGGCTAAGGTTATGGTTTCAGATGAAGCTACAATAGAGATAATAAGAAACAAGGTTAAAACTTATGAGTTTTTAAAAAATAAAGGATTTAAAGTACCAAAATTAATAAGTAGTTTAGATTTAAAAAATAATAATTACGAATTTCCTTTATTTATAAAACCTTTAGATGGAAGTTCAAGTATTAATAATTTTAAGATAAATAATGAAAAAGAACTAGAGTTTTTTTCAGCATATGTACCAAATCCAATGATACAAGAATTTGCTGAAGGACAAGAGTATTGTGTAGATGTTTTTACGGATTTTAATGGGAATTTAATAACTGTTTCTCCAAAGATACGACTAGCCCATAGAGGGGGAGAGATAACCAAAGGAAAAATTGTTATGGATAGAGATATAATAGAAGTAGCAAAGCGACTATGTAATGTTTTAAAATTTGTTGGAGAAATTAATTTTGATTGTATAAAAACAAAGGAAGGTATTAGCATAATAGAAATAAATGGTAGATTTGCTGGCGGATCTCCTATGAGTTTTAAAGCAGGAGCTAATTCACCTAAAAAATTGTATGAATTACTTATTGGGAAAAAGCTTGAATATAACGAAGAAATTCAAGATAAATTTACAGCGCTAAGATTTGATAGTTGCGTTTTTGTATAATGTGGGGGGGAAAATGAAAATTTTATATGTATCTGCATTAATGGAAACAATAAATGCTTTTTTAGTACCTCACATTAATATGCTTTTAGAGAAAGGGAATATTGTAGAATGTGCATGTAATATAAACACAAATATTCATAAAGAATTATTAGACAATAATGTTAGAATTAATAATATTGATTTTAGTAGAAATCCGATAAAGATAAATTACAACAAAGTTATTAAACAAATAAAAAAATTACAGGATGATAATCAGTATGATTTAATTCATGTCCATACACCTATAGCATCATTTTTAACAAGGTTTGCTTTAAAGAAATATAAGTGCAAAGTAATTTATACATCGCATGGGTTTCACTTTTATAAAGGAGCACCTTTGATAAATTGGATTATTTACTATAATTTGGAGAAGTTAGCCGCTAGATGGACGGATACTATAATTACAATAAATAAAGAAGACTTAAAAAGAGCAAGAAAATTTAAATTAAGAAATAATGGTTCGGTTAAGTTCATGCATGGAGTAGGAGTAGAAAAAATAAATATTAATATGATTAATGATATTGATCAGTATAGAAAAAATTTAGATTTAAAAAAAGAAGATTTTGTAATGCTAATACTTGCTGACATAAATAAAAACAAAAATCATATTCAAATAATAAAAGCAATGAATTTATTAGTAAAGAAGTATTCTAACATAAAAATTATATTTGCTGGACAAGGAGTTCTAGAAAATAAGCTAAAAACTATAGTTAAAAATTATAAACTCGATGAAAATATAAAATTTATTGGGTATAGAAATGATGTTTATGAATTAATTCAGTGTTCTGATTGTGTTGGTTTATTTTCTAAAAGAGAAGGATTGGGTAAATGTCTTTTAGAGGGAATGACAATGAAAAAAGCATTAATAGCAACAGACACTAGAGGACCACGGGAGTTAATAGATAATAATAAAAATGGTTATTTAGTAAAAGTAGGAGATTATAAACAAACTTCTTATGTATTAGAGCACTTATATATTAATAGAGATAAGTTAGAATCCTTTGGTCTTTATTCTAAAAATAAAGTAAATAAATACTATATAGATAATGTATTAATGGAACTAGAAAAATTTTATTAAATAAATGAAAAACATAAAATAAATAATTTTAATTAAGTAGTTCTATATATTATTGATAATATTATTAATAAATTTAAAAATAATATTTACATGTAATAAACAGGAGGGAAAATGAATCCGAAAGTTTCAATAATAATGGGCATATATAATTGCCAAGATACACTAAAACAAAGTATTGACTCTATATTAGATCAAACTTATGAAAATTGGGAACTAATAATGTGTGATGATTGTTCAAGCGATAGTACTTACAATATAGCATATAGTTATGCTAATAAATTTCCAGAAAAGATAAAGTTGATAAAAAATAGTAATAATTTAACACTAGCTCCAACTTTAAATAGATGTTTAGAATTGTCAACTGGAGATTATATAGCAAGGCAAGATGGAGATGACTTATCAATAAAAGATAGATTAGAAAAGCAACTTAACTTTTTAATGGAAAATAATGAGTATGATATAGTGGGGACTTCAATGATTTCATTTAATGAAAATGGAGATATAGGTATAAGAGGAGTTAATAAGGAGGTGCCTGATAAATTTGAACTATTAAAATCAGTACCATTTTGTCATGCAACTATCTTAGCTAAAAAGGAAGTTTTTAAAGAATTAGAAGGGTATAGAGTTACTAAGTATACAACAAGATGTGAAGATTTAGATTTGTGGTTTAGATTTTTTGAAAAAGGATTTAAAGGTTATAACTTAAGAGAAGCTTTGTATAAAGTAAGGGATGATAGTAGCTCTTATAAGAGAAGAACTTTTAGGAATTACTTAAATATTTTTGTAGTTAGTTGTCTAGGATATAAAAGATTAAATATGCCAATAAGTAAATATATATTTTTAATAAAGCCTTTAATAACACCATTTATACCAGATAAATTAATAAAATATTATCATAAAAAAAAATTATATAATTAGTGAGAGGAGATATAGATGGGGGTTCTTTATATTGTTGTTTGGTTAACTTATTTTTTAGCACTATTAGCTAGAATATTAAAGGATAGAAATAATAAACCTAATTTAATATTAACTCTTATGATTGCAGCAATTTTAATATTAGTTTCTGGGCTTAGAAGTGGAATAGGAGATACTTATTATTACGTTAATTCTTATGATTTAATAAAATATGGAGTAGATTTAAATGGATTTCCATATGAACCAGGTTTTACTTTATTTATGATGATTTTAAAAAGTATTTGTGAAAATTCACAGTTTTTATTAATAGTCACGTCATTAATAATTAATTTAATAAATATATTAATGTTTAGAAATTATTCAAAAGATATATATTTTGAATTAATGGTATTTATGTATACTTCTATGAGTTACGTTGCAACAATGAATGGAATAAGACAATCCTTAGTTGCATCAATAATATTTATGTGTACTCCATTAATAATTAAAAGAAAATTTAAAATTTACGCAATTATAATGATATTACTATCTACCATTCATATGTCAGCGTTTATCATGATTCCATTATATTTTATATGTATACAAGAAGCATGGTCTAAAAAAATATGGGTTATAATAGGATTATTTTTTATAGGTATGATATTTTATGAACCAATTATGAATATAATTTTTAGTTTTTTAAGTGTTACTAAATATAGTGAATATGAGAACTTTAATGAAGGTGGCGTAAATATTTTAAGAATAGCTGTATATTCTGTTCCTATAATTTTAGCATATTTAAATAAGGATTATATAAGAGAAAAATGGGACAATAGTAATATTTTCGTAAATATGAGTTTAATGAGTTTTTTAATTATGTTTATTTCTTATTATAATTGGATATTTTCAAGATTTTCATTCTATACAGAGATGTATAGTATGATTTTATTGCCATATATAATAAGCAAATGTTTAATTAATAAATCAGAAAAAACATTAGTTTACTATTGTTTTATAGTATGTTATTTTATATATTTTGCTTATGATTGTAAGATAGGTGGAGTTATATATAAAAGTAATTATAATTTATTTTTTTAATAATACTATTGAGTAGAGTTAAGAGTGGATGTGTAAAATTTTGGTGTGAATATGCTAGTGGAAAAATTAGCTGGGGCAAAGGTTATAATATATCATTAGCATACTAATTTACAAGTATCTAATAATATTATTAAAAACTATACATATATTTAATGAGTTGATTAATAAATGTTTTTTTATATTAAAAAACATTAAAAATAACATTTCTAAGATGAGGAGTGATTTGAATTTGAATTTTAAAAATAGAATACCTAAAATAATTCATTATTGTTGGTTTGGAAAAGGGGAAAAACCAACAATAGTTGAAGAATGTATTAAGAGTTGGAATAAATATTTAAGGGATTATGAAATTATTGAATGGAATGAAAGTAATTTTGATATAAATAGTAATTTATATTTAAAGCAGGCATATGAAGCTAAAAAATACGCTTTTGTTAGTGATTATGTTAGAGTTTTTGTTTTATATAAATATGGAGGTATTTATTTAGATACTGATGTTGAAGTATTTAAAGATTTTAATGATTTATTAGATAATGAATCATTTTGGGGGTTTGAGCAAGAAAATTATATAGCCACTAGTACAATTGGAGCGAAAAAGGGAAATAAAATAATAAAAGATTTTTTAAAGTCATATGAAAAAAAAGATTTTTATAAGGACGATGGATCGTTTGATGAATTAACTAATGTGGCAATAATAACAAGTATATTAAAAAAATATGGGCTAATTCAAGATGGAAGTTATCAGGAAATTCATGGATTAGCTACATTTTATCCACAAACATATTTTTCACCTTATGATTATATAAATTGTAGAAAAATTATAACAAATAATACATATTGTATGCATCATTTTTATAAAAGTTGGCTTCCTATGAGTGAAAGTATAAAAGGAAAAATAAAACTTTTAATCGCTAATATTATAGGAGGAAATAATATATTTAGAATAAGAAAGTTATTATCAAAATAATTTATTAGGAGATTAACATGAAAAACATATTGATTTCGTCATTTGATATGGAGATAGGAGGAGTAGAAAGAAGTCTTATAAGTATGCTAAACAATTTTGATTATGAAAGTTATAATGTTGATTTAATGTTGTATAGTCATACAGGAGACTTTATGGAATTACTACCAGATAAACCTAATTTATTAAAAGAAGATAAAGCTTATAAAACTTTTAGAATGTCTATAAAAGATGTATTTAAAAACAGAAAAATAGGAATAGGATTAGCAAGAATTATAGCTAAGATTAATGCTAACTCGAAATTAGAAAGTGAATCAGGATATATTCAAATGCAATATATGTGGAAATATGCACTTCCATTTTTGCCAAATTCTAATAAAGAATATGATGTAGCAATAAGTTACTTATGGCCACATTATTACGTAGCTGAAAAAGTAAAAGCTAAAATAAAGATAGCTTGGATTCATACAGATTATTCAAATATTCATACAAATATAGAATTAGATTTAGATATGTGGAATAAGTTTGATTACATAATATCTATATCTGAAAAAGTTACAGAAGCTTTTATAAGTAAATATAATTCATTAAAAGATAAAATAATAGAAATTGAAAATATAACATCTCCAGAATTTATAAAAGAGATGAGCAATAAAGAACAAACTGAAATTATTAGTAGTAATGAATTTTTTAATATAGTTTCAGTTGGAAGATTATCTTATGCTAAGGGTTTTGACAATGCTATAAAGGCTTTAAAAATACTTAATGAAAAAGGATTTAAAAATATTAAATGGTATTTAATTGGATATGGTGGAGATGAAAGCATGTTAAAAAATTTAATAAAGGAAAATAATTTAGAAGAAAATTTTATTTTATTAGGAAAGAAAATGAATCCATATCCATATATAAAAGCATGTGATTTATATGTACAACCCTCAAGATATGAAGGCAAAGCGGTAACTGTTAGTGAAGCTCAAATATTGGGAAAGCCAGTTATGATTACAAATTATACAACAGCAAAAAGTCAAGTGAATCATAATATTGATGGGTATATAACTGATTTATCTGTAGATGGAATTGCTAATGGAATTGAATTTTTATATAAAGATAAAGAGCTTATGAAAAGATTGTCAAAAAATTGTATTAATTATTACTATGGAAATAGTCATGAATTACAAAAATTATATAAAATATTTTTTTAGGAGATTTTTAAATGGATAGAATAACTATTTTTGATACGAGTGTATGCAGCGAAAACTTAGGTGATGAAATAATAATGGATTGTGTAAAAAATGAATTAATGAAGTGTTTACCTAAAACATCATTTTTAAGAGTACCAACTCATGAAAAGATTAGTGAAATAAGTTATATTAGGATGAAAAAAAGTACTTTGGGAATTGTTGGAGGAACTAATTTATTAGCTGCCAATATGAGATATCCTATAAATCAATGGAACATACATTTATGGAATGCAATGCATCTTAAAAATGTAATACTTATGGGAGTAGGAAGCCAAAATTACAATAATAAAGTTAATTTTTATACAAAAATGGTGTATAAAAAAGCTTTGAGTTCAAAATATTTACATTCTGTTAGAGATAATCACACTGAAAAACTTATGATTAAGATGGGGTTTAACAATGTTATAAATACAGGATGTCCAACTTTATGGTCACTAAATAAAGAATTATGTGAAAGTATACCAAGGCATAAGGCTAAAGATGTAGTATGTACTTTTACAGATTATAATAGAGACATTAAAAGAGATAAGTATTTATCTAAGATACTTTTTGAAAATTATCGAAATGTTTATTGTTGGATACAAGGAAGTGAGGATTATGAATATGTCAAATCAATTTCAAATAAATTTAAAATAATAGATCCTCATTTAGAGGAGTATGATAAAATATTAGAATCAGATTTAGAATTGGATTATATTGGAACGAGATTGCATGCAGGAATAAGAGCTATGCAAAAAAGAAGAAGAAGTATAATAATATCAATAGATAATAGAGCTAGAGAAATGGGGAAAGATTACAATTTAAATGTAATAGAAAGAGAAGATATAGAAAATTTAGAGGAATATTTGTTAAGTGAATTTAAAACGGATATAAAGTTAAATCTAGATAATATAAAAAAATGGAAAGAACAATTTAAAAAATAGGATGTTTAAAATGAAAAATATAAATTTTAAAGATGGATATATAAAATTAGATAAAATTAAGAAAACAAAAAACAGAGTAGATTATTTTTTTTCTGTTTCTGACTCCTTAAAAAAATTTATAAATAATAATAATATGTTTATAGAATATGATTATTATATTGAAGATATTCCTAATAGCATTCTTGTTATTCCATTTATAGCTAATATTTTACCTTTAATTTGGGTTGTTAATGGTATATTATGGGTTGAAGAGGTGGATGAAAATTATTATAGATCTTTATTTAGAATAAGAAGTGCATATCAAGATATGTATCAAAATTGTGATTTAAAAGGTAATATAATTACTGCTAGAATTGTAAAAAATGAGTATAATATAGTAAGAGAATCTGCATTGCTTTTTAGTGGTGGATTAGATGCTATGACAACTAGTATTAGGATTAGTGATAAGAATCCATTATTAATAAACATATATGGATGGCATAAAGATAATATAATATATAATGAGATCTTTGAATCAGACTTTAAAAATATATCAGAGTTTGCTATTAGAAATAATTTTGAAAGAACATTTATTCAATCAAATTTTGCTACCATTGTAAATTCTGAATATTTTAATAAAATTTATACAAAAAAATTAAATGATTCGTGGTGGCATGGTCTACAACATGGAATATCTTTTATTGGACATGCGATTCCAATTGCATATAAATTTAAGATTAAAGATATATATATAGCTAGTTCATTCTCTATAGGTGGAAAAAGATATTCTTGTTCATCAGATCCAGCTGTAGATATAGAAACAAAATATGCTTCAGGTAGTGTTGTACATGATGGATTTGAATTAAAAAGACAAGATAAAGTTGCTTTAGTGGTAAAGAAACAGAAAGAAATTAATAGTATTTATCCATTAAGAGTATGTTCATTTAATGATAAAAATTGTTGTAAATGTGAGAAATGTTTTAGAACTATTCTAGGATTAATTGCAGAAGGTATAGATAAGGAAGGGTTAAAGTTATTTGGATTTTATATTGAGAAAGATTTAAAAGTTCATTTTGAAGAGATAATGAAAAATAGTATCCAATTTTGGGGGGTAGAAAGAGAACTTTTAGTTCATTGGCCAAACATAAAGAAAAGAATTTTTGAAAATGAAGATAATATTTCTGAAAAGGAATTTATAGACTGGTTCTTAAATTATGATTTTCTAAGGGAAAGAAAAAAAGCAATATTTAAATATAGAGTTTTAAATTGGAGAAAAATTTTGAAGAGAAAGGTACTAAGTAAAAAATGAGAGTTGAAAATTCTATAAGAAATATTATATTTGGTATTGGTAGTCAGCTAATAAGTACAATTCTGGCCTTTTTTACAAGGACTGTATTTATATATGTTTTAGGAAAACAATATTTAGGGATAGAAGGATTGTTAACTAATGTACTATCTCTTTTATCTCTTGCTAATTTAGGATTTGAATCTGCAATTATTTTTAGTCTTTACAAACCTTTAAGAGAGAATAGAGAAGATGAGATAAAATCATATATGTGTTTGTATAAAAAAATATATACAATAGTTGGAATTACTACTTTTATATTAGGAACATTAATTATTCCAATCTTACCAAGTTTGATAAATGGAGATATAAATATAAAAGAGAATATAAATATTATTTATTTCATGTTTCTTATAAATGGAAGTATTTCGTATTTTTACATATATAAGCAATCTATATTAATAGCAAATCAACAAAATTATATAATTTCAAAAATCCATACTTATTTTTTAATTATATCAAATGTATTGCAAATTATAACTTTAATAATATTTAAAGCATATATACCTGTTTTAACAATACAATTGATATTTAGAATAATTGAGAATATAACTATATCTAAATTTGCTGAGAAAGAATTTCCTTTTTTAAAAGATTCAAGTAAATATATAGAATTGAGCTCAAGTAAAAAAAGAAATTTATATAAAAATGTTTATTCTATGCTTTTATATAAAATAAGTGGTTTAATAATAAATAGTACAGATAATTTAGTTATATCTTATTTTTTAGGCGTGATATATGTTGGGATATATTCAAATTATTTAATGATTGTGGATATGATAAAAGTGTTTGTTAATTATCTATTCTTTCCTATAACTGCTAGTGTTGGTAATTTAGTGTCTTCTAAAGAGGAAGAAAAAAAGAAGTTTATGTATAATCAGATATTTTTCACATCTTTTTGGATATATGGATTTTGTGCTATTTCACTATATATATTATTAAATGATTTTATAAATATATGGATAGGTAAATCTTATTTACTAGATAAAATTACAGTTTTGGTTATAGTTGTTAATTTTTACACAGCAGGAATGCAGTGTGCTTCTACAATGTACAGGGATACTACTGGAATGTTTAGTATAGGAAAGTATAGACCTTTGATAGCAGCTATAATAAATTTAATTATTTCAGTTTTATTAGCACCAAGTTTAAAAATTATAGGGGTATTAATGGGAACTATAATTAGTAGAATATGTGTATACTTTTGGATGGATCCATATATTATTTATAAACACGTTTTTAATGAATCTTGTTTAAAATATTTTAAAAAATATTTTAGTTATACATTTTTAATATTATTAATAGGTATAATTACTGGTAAAATAAGCGATTATCTATTTTTAAATGATATGTATTTAAATTTTCTTATTAAAATATTAATTTGTGCTAGTGTACCTAATATTTTATTGTGGATTATCTTTAAAAATAATAAACATTACTTATATATAAAGGATATAATAAATAGTTTTATTAAAAATGGTGTCAGTATAAAATAGTAGACATATTTTATTGAACTAGGTTAAATAGTATTTAATTAAAGCAATGAAGTGTTTCTACTACTTGGAGATAAGAAAAAATATAGAAAATTATAAGCAAATGATATTAGATTTATATAAGAATAGAATGATAATTTTTGAAATAAGTAGTGAATATAGTATAGCAAAATTAACTATAAATGACTAGGAAAAGCTAAGAAATAAATAAAAAATTCTGAACATGAAATTTTATAACTTTTAAAGAAATAGCTACTATTAAAGAGAAAAGTGAATATTATATAGAACAAGCTTTAGCTAAAAAGATATTGAAATATTTGTTTTGATTTTAGGAGTAGGAGTGAATATCTAGGAGTTTTAAAACTTTTATTTTAACTTTTATAGCTATAGATCCAGCATATAGAAGCATGGTGCTTTCTACTACATATATATTATTAGTTTTAGTATTACAATATATAAATAAAGTTATTAAAAAATACAATCTTGTAATAATAGCAATACTTTCTTTTTGTATATTTTATTGTATATATACAAAGGGTTGAGGGGCTTATAGTTAGTAATAATGAATTTATAAATTATTTATTAATACAAGCTACCTTGTTTGGGACTTCAGTATTTTTTTATATAATTGAATGTATATTTGCAAATAGAAAAGTATATTTAAAATTAAATATAATATT
>OGSU01000418.1_pt1 | contig 18450 bp, 17 predicted proteins | sample 1573911 | NCBI WGS metagenome assembly OGSU01 (sample SAMN03295839, study PRJEB24534) | human gut metagenome | isolation source: fecal sample 7 from infant 5 | host: Homo sapiens | place: USA: Pittsburgh, PA | collected 2014-07 | reverse complement strand
CTTAAGTACATCCTACTCAAACCTTTCTAGGAATGAATGTTTTTCTCCATCCTGTTGCCACCCTAAGATTGAATCCATATTTACATTTTCCGCCGCTTTAAATATAGATTTTTCTACATCTTTAAAGTTGTCACCTAGATTTTTTATAAGGTCCTTTATTTCATATCTTTTATTTCCAGTCTTTTTAGCCGCTACCATACAAGCACAATTTAATGGCCATATTCCGCTATTTTGTATAAATCTTACGATATGTTCTTCTCTTATATAGTATAATGGTCTAATTATTTGTATCCCGTCAAAGTTAGTAGATTTCAATTTAGGAAGCATTGTTTTAAAGTTTCCTGCACACAATAAATTTAGCATTGTTGTTTCTATAACATCATCATAATGATGTCCAAGTGCCAACTTATTGCATCCTAATTCTTCTGCCTTAGAATATAAAGCTCCTCTTCTCATTCTTGCACACATATAGCAAGGATAATCTTTAGCTATTTCATCTGCAATTTCAAAGATTCTAGAATCAAATAGATGTATAGGTATATCTAAATACTCACAATTATCAACTAATAATTGTCTTATATCTTTATGATACCCTGGATCCATTGCTATAAATTCAACTTCAAAGTTTACAGGACTATGTCTTTTTAACTCTTGAAACATTTTAGCCATAAGTAAACTATCTTTTCCTCCAGAGATAGCAACTGCAATTTTATCTCCTTCTTCTACTAAATTATAATTTTTTATCGCTTTAATAAATTTCGACCATAAATTTTTTCTATATCTCTTTACTATACTTCTTTCAATATCTTTAAGTGGCTGTCTTTCATCAAAAGGAACTATAATTTCACAGCCTTTTCCTGCTAATTCGCTCATTAAATCACCTCATTTTTTGTGAACATGCAACTTATTTTATCATAAAGACTAATATTAGTTCAAGATATTCATTGCTTATATCTAATTATTTCCCAGAAAAATTTTTTATTGTATTTATTTCTTTAAATTTCTATGTTTTATTAGCTTTTTTATTTTTCAAAATTTAGTGTAACTATTTATCTATAAATGAATATTATGCTATTAGATACAGTTAATACAACCCTTATTAACTATATCTTCTGTAAATTAATTAGGATTGGAGGAATTTTGGTGAACGATAGAGCTGTACAAAAAAACTGCGGGTGTGATTTAGCACGACCTTATGTAAATAATCAAATATTTAGCAAGATGTATACCTTACCAAAGGCATTAGAGTATGGGACAATTTTTCCTGAATTAAATTTATGGGATTCAACTATGTATAATAAAAATTTATATAGAGATAAAAAAGTAAAAAATGGAGGTAGAAGATAATGGCTACAAGAGCTGAAATGTTAACTAATATAGAAGAACTTTGTTTCGCTTGTTTAGATTTACATTTATATCTAGATAATCATACAGAAGATGCAAGAGCTATAGCTACTTATAATAAACTTTGTGCCGAATTTGCTAAAGCTAGAATGTGTTATGAAAAAAAATATGGACCTTTAACTAATTTTGGTTATTCTCCAAGTCAATGCCCCTTTCAATGGGTAGAAAGCCCTTGGCCTTGGGAAAATGAATTTTATGAAATGTAAATAGGGAGGAAATTTTTATGTGGATATATCAAAAAACATTACAACATCCAGTTAATCTAAAGTCTAAAGATTTAAAAATGGCAAAGTTTTTAATAACTCAATTTGGAGGTCCTAATGGTGAATTAGCAGCTGCTGTAAGATATTTATCTCAAAGATTCACTATGCCTACTGGAAAATCAAAAGCCTTATTAACAGATATCGGAACCGAAGAATTGGCTCATGTTGAGATGATTGCCAGTATGGTTTATCAACTTACTAAAGATGCTACACCAGAAGAACTACGAAAAGCAGGTCTTGGTGAAAACTATGCTCAAAACGGATTTGGAATATTCCCATCAGATGCTCATGGAGTTCCTTTCTCAACTTGTGCAATAGCAGTTATGGGTAATCCAGTTACTGACCTTCATGAAGATATGGCTGCTGAACAAAAAGCTTTAGCAACTTATTATCAGCTTGTAAATTTAACTGATGATGTAGATATAAAAAATGTACTTCGTTTCTTAGGTGAAAGAGAAATCATTCATTATCAAAGATTCGGTGAAGCTTTAATGGATGTTTATGATTATCAAGAACAAAAACAAATGTTTTAATAAAAAAAAATAAAAAACTCAAGTAGCTTCTGTATAAAATTATAGAAGCTACTTGAGTTTTTTGTTATTTTTAAACATTAGACAAAACCCTAATCTTTGTGTCTTCGTCTAATATATTAAATACCCTTAAATTATCATACTCTCCAACCATATATGTTTCTAAATATTTATAAAGGACATCCAAAACCTCATATTGTCCTCTGTTTGTAAAATATAATTGAAGATTAGATATATAGGTCATATAACACTTATTCATTCTGATTTCTACATATGGTAAATTACTATTTATCCTAGATGTCTGAAAAAGTTCTTTTAATCTCATATATGCACATTCAGAATCTCTATCACTTACACAGTTACTTAACCGTTCATCTAGGGCGTTTTCTATTATTTCAACAGCTTCTCTATTCATATAAAATTCTATATAGTAGTTATTTCTACTGTATTTAAATTGGTAAAAATCAGTTATTAGGCACATAAATACGCTCCTTAAAATTAATAATCTGCTTATAATGACTTTATTAGTATTTTCAATTTATGCTGTTATTTATACGTATATAAATAAAAAAATAAAAAGCTTAAGCTTTTTATTTTTTATAATACTCTTCTTGCATTTGTATATACAGAATTATAATAACTATTTAGTTGTGATATTATAACTTTTTTCCCACCTGATGAAGCATGTATAAATTCATTGTTCCCCATATATATTCCAACATGATTTACTACTCCATCTTTATCCGTGTCAAAGAATATTAAATCTCCTTTTTGAAGATTACTTTTATTCACAGATTGTCCAAATTTACTTTGTTCTTTTGAAACTCTAGGTAAATTTTTTCCTGCTGCATTTTTAAATACATATTGAGTAAATCCTGAACAATCAAAGCTACTAGGCCCTTCAGCTCCCCATACATACGGTTTCCCTAATTGTTGTTTAGCTAAAGATATAACTGCATCTACTCCTTGAGATGTTCCAGATTCTCCTGCCCCAGGATTCGAATTAACATCTCCTATATAATTAGCCGACATATATCCTATTGTTCCATTGTAATTTACTTTTGCCCATCCATTACTTTCTGATATGTATCCCACTTTTGTGCCTTTATTTAACGAAGTTATTACTGAATAATTTGTTCCTGGTCCTTTTCTAAAATTCACTCTATTTCCTGTTACTTGCTTTTCACTTTTTACAGTACTATCCTCATTACTTCCAGAATTATTTCCTCCACTATTTGAATCAATAGTTGCCAAGTAATTAGTTGACATATATCCTATGTTCCCATTGTAGCTTATCTTTGCCCATCCATTGTTTTCTGATATATACCCTACTTTTGTTCCTTTATTTAGCGAAGTTATTATTGAATAACTTGTCCCTGGTCCTTTTCTAAAGTTTACTCTATTTCCTGTTACTTGCTTTTCACTTTTCACACTAGTATCTTCATTACTTTCACCAGTGTTAGAAGAAGTTGATATGTAATTGCTATGTACAAAACCTTCATTTGAATTGTATTTTACTTTAATCCAAGACCCTACCGTTTCTAGATATTCAACCCTGTCACCTTTATTTAATTTTCCTATTGAATTATAATTTGTTCCTGGCCCTTTTCTAAAATTCACACTATTTCCTGTTACAACTCTATGATCAACACTCTTTATTTGTAAATTCCCCTCATTATTCCCATTTGCAAAGGATACTCCTGTTGATGTCGGAAGTATTATTGCTGCTGATATTAATCCAGCCGCCATACTTTTTTTCTTAAAGCTCATTTATTTAACTCCTCTCCCTGTGAATTAACTCCATTGTTAAACATAAATATTTTACACTATAAGTATTATTGCAAAAGTATATATAATTGTCTATACATATTGGTTTTTTGCCATTTATTACATGTTTTTTTAAGTATTCTTAATACTACACCAATTATCTTTTTATATTTATCTTATTTGATAATTTGCATACTTTTATTGGAGAATATGCTTTTTATGTGCTAATATATTTATTAGGTTTTATTAAGGAGGTTTAAGTATGAAACTAATATTAGCAGAAAAACCCTCTGTTGCAAAAACAATAGCATCTTTTTTAGGTGCTAAGACTAAACACGATGGATATTTTGAAGGAAATAACTATATAGTTACTTATGCTGTCGGTCACTTAGTTTCTTTGTATGATGTTAAAGACTATGATAAAGCTTATGCAGGTTCTTGGAAAAGCGAAAACTTTCCTTTTATACCTGATAAATTTAGATTCAAAGTTGATTCATCTAAAACTAAACAATTCAATATAGTTAAATCGCTAATTCATAGAGATGATGTCGATGAAATAATTAACGCTACAGATAACGACCGAGAAGGTGAACTGATAGCTTTTTTAATTTTTCTAACAGCGAAAAATAAAAAGCCAATTAAAAGAATATTAGTTAATGAATGGACTCCTGAAGATATAAAAAGAGGATTATCTAATTTAAAAACAGATGAACAAATGAGAAATTTACAAGCCGCAGGATATACTAGACTTGTAACTGACTGGTTAATCGGAATTAATTTTACATCTATGACTACTTTAAAATATGGTAATGGTAAACTTTTAAATATTGGTAGAGTTATCCTTCCAACCGTCAAGTTAGTTTATGATAGAGATATGGAGATATCAAACTTCATTCCAAAAACTTATTTTGAGATAGAAGGTAACTTTAAATGTGATAATGGAAATTATAAAGGTAAATACATTAAAGGAAAAGAATCTAAATTTGATAGTATAGATGATGCTAATAAAGTCATTGAAAGCATTACCTCAGATAAAGGAGTTATAAAAGAGAAAAAAGTTTCAAATTCTAAAGAATATGCTCCGAAACTATTTAGTTTAACTTCTCTTCAAGGATATATAACTTCTAAACATGCTAACTTTACTTCTGATAAAGTATTAAAAGTATGTCAATCATTATATGAAGGTAAAGGTAAAGGTGGATTTATAACTTATCCTAGAACCGATTCTATTTACTTAGAAGAAAGTTTAGCTGGAAAAGCCGCTCAAACTTTAGAAAAGCTTAAGGTTGGTCTTCCTTATGAAAATAAAATTAAATTTGCTAAAACTAAACGAGTTTTCGACTCTTCAAAAGTAGATAGCCATAGTGCTATAATTCCTACTTATATAGTTCCAAATAAATTAACTTCAGATGAAGAGATTGTCTATAATGCAATAAAAGATAGATTTATAGCAAACTTTATGCCTCCTGCTGAGTATGAAAATACAGAAATACACACATATGTTAATGATCATAAGTTTTTAACAAAAGGAAAAGTTCTTAAAGTAAAAGGATTTTTAGAAGTTTATAATAAGGAAGAAAAAGATGATTTATTACCTTTTGTAAATAAAGATGATATAGTTGATGTTGTTAAAATGGATATATTAAATAAACAAACTACTCCCCCTAAGTCTTATACTGAGGACACTTTATTAAAAGCTATGAAAAATTGTGGTAAAAATGTTTCTGATGATGACACAGCAGTATTATCAGGTTACTCTATAGGTACTTCTGCAACTCGTGCTGAAGTTTTAAAAAAAATAGCTGAAGTTGGATATGTTCATAAGAAAGGTAAATCTTATTATATAACTGATTTAGGTAAAAATTTAGTTGAAATATTTCCTTTAAAAGATTTACTTGATGTTGATTATACTGGTAAACTTGAAAAAAGCCTAAGTGATATTCAAAGAGGAGAATTTACTAGAAGTCAATATTTAACTAATATAATGAGCTTTATAGTAAATGGCGTTGAAACTATCAAAAACGATACTAATAAAAATATTAGTACAGAAGTTTATAGTTATAACCCTAAAACTAAAAGATACTCTAAAGGAACATTCTCTAGTGATGGGTCTAAACAAGAAAGCTTAGGTGTATGCCCTATATGTAAAAATGATGTTATTGAGTGTTCTAAGGGATACATTTGTACTAACTACAAAGAATGTAAGTTTGGAATATGGAATACAGATAAATTTTTATTAACCTTAAAGAAAAAGCCTAATAAAACTATGGTTAAAAGCATTTTAAAAAATGGATTTGCAAAAGTAAAAGGCTTAACTAGTAAAAGTGGAAATAAATTTGATGCAATATTAAAATATACTAAAAAAGATAATGGATATTTCTCTTGGGATATGGAGTTTGAAAAAAAAGAAGACTCAAAATAATAATTGAGTCTTCTTTTTTAATTGTTTAAAGCATATATGGATGTCCTAACCAAGTCTATTATCATAGTTGGGTACTCTCTAACTAAATAGTTTATTCTAATTCTTATAGGTGTTTGTGATGCTAGCCCTTCACTTTTTATTCCTAATAAATTAGCAATTATTCTTGCTCTTGTTAAATGAAAATCATTAGTTACTATTAATACTTTTTCATTTTCATCATTTCTATCTTTTAAAATTGATTTACTAAACTTAATGTTTTCTAATGTCGTTGTTGATTTATCTTCTTTTATAATTTGATTTTCTTTTATTCCATTTTTTATTAGATATCTTTTCATAGCTTCTGCCTCAGAAATAACTTCATCTTTACCTTGACCCCCAGATACTATTACCTGTGTATTTCCATTTGAAAGTTTATATTCTATAACTTTATCTAATCTTGATTTTAGTGTGTTCCCAACATTCTCACCATCAAGGCCTGCTCCTAGAACTATTATATATTCTAAATTTTCTATATCCTTTGCTTCTTTAAAATTGATTATATTTATACATAAAAATATTTCTAGTAAAATAAAAGTTATTATAAATATAAAGATCAAGACATTATAAATTTTAGATGTTATTATTAACCACTTTTTATTTTTTAATTTAGCTAAACTTTTTATGAAAATTCCTATATATATTAACCAAATAACACTTATTATAAATATTGTTTGAAAGTTATCTCCACCTATTTTTATTATAAGCAGACTAATAAATATCAATCCTACTAACCAATATATTTGTTTATTGTTGTATGACTTTAATTTCATATTTAACCTTATTTATGATTATTTATAAGATTTATTAAATTCTCTTCAAACCTTATATCATCTTCTTTTTGCCTTTTCTTAGGTCCTTTCATTCTAGAACCTGAGTTTCTTGCTTTTTTAGATAAGTGTCTTGTGTATAATAATTGGTCAATATTTTCGTCAGTATAAACTATTCCATTTTGATTTATCGGATATCCACCCTTAGATAAAACCATTGCTGCTAATCCATAATCTTGCGTTATTACTATATCACCTTTATTTACTTTATTGATAAGTGCAAAGTCAACAGAATCTGCTCCTTTAGGAAGAGTTATTATCTCAATTCCTGGTTTGTTGAACATGTGAGAAGTATCACACATTATTATAGTTTCTATATTAAATTTTTTTCCTATTTTTATTGTTTCATCTACTACTGGACATCCATCAGCATCTATTAATATCTTCATAATTTTATCTCCTAATTTAATTTGTGAAATGTATCTAAATGTTCTACATTAATCATACTACTAAAATACATAAAAAAAAAGACTGCTTCCGATACAGTCTTTTAAATGGGTGGGTATTAGGTTTAAAATACTATTTTATGGGGGGATAGTATTTTATCTAAAGGTTATAAGGAATCATTGGGATGATTATCCTTTTAATATATCTAAAATTTATGTCATTTCCTATTGTCTTCTGTTTTCACTTTTTGTCTAATCTTGTTGCCTATGTTTAAATAATACTACAACTTTTTTAGAAAATCTATACTAAAATTAATATTTTTTGGAAAAAAATTTTTTTACGACATAATGGATTATTTTTAAAATTCAAATTAAAATTTAAATTTATTTTCCATATTTTAAATGTATTTTTTCTATAAATTAATGATATCTTTAATTTTTTTTAAACTATATGTTACAAATCCTACTTTAAACATAGCAGGAGTTACAATAGATAAACAGCTGAAAATTTTTCGATTTCCTATACCTAACCCTGACTTACCTAAAACCCAAATTATTGGATATCCTATCCAAAATACAGTAAACCATATTGCTAAAATTTTATATACCCTATATATATCACATCCTTGAATACTAGCCACTTTTTCAACTGGACCCCATAAAATGTATAAAATGATTAAAAATGAGATACTCCCAACTAAAATCCATAAGTATTTGCTTGGTCCTATGGATATATCAGATAATAATCCACTTAAAATCATTATTACATCTATAATAACTATTTTAAGTATAGTTTTTTCGTTTGTTTTTTCATAATACATTCCTATGAAATAAAGCATTATTACTAATAATGGTGTAGTTAAAATCCAGTCTAGATATCTATTGAAGTAAATTAGTTTATCACTTACTGGATAATTAAAATTAATAGATATAATAATATATAAAATTGCTGAGATACTTAAAATCAGAAATCCTAAATTATATAACTTTTTAAAAAGCATTTTAAATTTTTCTCTATTTATAAATAAAATTACTGTGCTTATTAGCATAAATATTGCACAAAAATAATTACTGAAAACAACTGATTGATTCATGCTTTCAAGTCCTTTCAATTTTCATTTTGTTCCTAGTTTTACCAAATTATTTTTAAAAATTCTTTTAAATACATAAAAAAACTATCTTAAAAAAGTACCCTACTTTACTAATTTTAAGATAGTTTCATATTATCACTTTATTGTTATTCTTAAAAGCTTAGATAATTCTAAAGCTTGTGCGATAGAAAAAGTTCCACCCGCTACATCTAGAACTTTATATTCGCAATTTTCTATGTTGCAAGTTGTAAAATCAACCCCTTTTAAAGAAGTCCCACTAAATGTACATTTTGATAACTCTGAAAAATCTAAGTTTAATCTGTAATTTTCCACCTCTTGAAAAACTGCACTTTGAAAATCTGAGTTTTCTATTGTCACTCCCTTAAACTTTGCAAAAGAAAAATTAGAATATCTTCCTAAACACTCATAAAAAATTACGTCTTTTAATATAGAGTCTTCAAATCTAGTACCTGTTAACTTACAATTAACAAATTTAACCCTATACATCCCACTATCTGCAAAATTTATATTAGACATATTGCAATTTTCAAAAATTACATCAGTTGCATCAAGTTTTCTAAAATCACAATTTTCAAATACTACATTTTTAAATACACAAGAATTTAAAGTTAATCTTACTTCATACACTCCAGATATAGTAGTATTTTCAATTATTTTTTCCTCTAAACGTTCTTCCTCAAAAATCTCATCAATTACATCGTAAGATTCTACTAAATTATTACTTATCTTAGGTTCTTGTATTTTGATTTTCATATCTAAAACTCCTTTATGTCTTTATACGGATTTTTTTTATCAGTTTTTTGAGTTTCAGTTTCTTTTCCATACCCATAAATATCTTTATACTTAAGTATAAATACTATAGATATTATCATCGATAATATTTCTGCTATAGGAACAGATAGCCACACTCCATTAACGTCTAAAAACATAGGTAGTATCAGTATTCCAGATACTATAAATATAAATGTTCTTAAAAATGATATGGTCGCTGATATTTTCCCATTTGAAAAAGCTGTAAACATAGCTGATGCGAATATATTTACTCCTGTTACTAAAAAACTAATTGAAAATATCATAAATCCTTTATACCCAATTTCAAATACCTTTGTTCCTTTAGGTGAAAATATTCCAACTATGTTTGGTGCAAAAAACATCGATATTAAAAAAAGTATCACTGAACTCATAGCAATAAATCTAGTACTGTACTTAATTAATTTTTTAAGTTCAAATTTATTCCCATTACCATAATTATAACTTATAATTGGAGCTACTCCAGAAGAAAATCCTATATATGCAGAAGTAATTAAAAATTGACCATATAAAACTATAGTTATAGCAGCTACTCCATCAGATCCTAAAAGTTTCATCATTACTATATTAAATAGCATAGTAGTAACTCCTGTTGATAAATTTGTCACCATTTCAGATGAACCATTTGCACAAGAATTTAATATAACTTTTAAATCCAGCTTAGGTTTTACAAAATAAAGAATTGATCTTTTTCTCATAAAATATATAGTTCCTAGTATAGATGGTATTAAGTTTCCCATACCTGTAGCAAGTGCAGCTCCTGCTATTCCCATATCCATAGGTACTATAAAAATATAATCAAGTATCATATTTGTAAGCCCACCAATTATAGTTAATATCAATCCTATATTTGGCTTTCCTGCTGTTATAGTTAGGTATTGAAATAATAAGTTAATTATAAATGCAGGAACAAATATAAGAAGGGCTAAAAAATAGTCCAAGCAATAATTATATAAATTTTCTGTTGAACCCATCATATACAATATAGGTTTTGTAAATATAAATCCTAGTAAAGCTATTAAAATTCCTAAAATAAGTCCTAATATTATAATTAATGTAAAGTTCTCTTTTGCCTCTTTAGATTTATTTTCCCCTAATTTTTTAGCTATAACTGCACTACTTCCAGTTGCAAGCATTACAGCCACTGCTATTACAACATTTATAAACGGATAGACTATATTAACTGCTGATAATGCATCCGTATTTATAAATCTTGATACAAATACTCCATCTACTATTGTATATAAAGATATAAACACCAACATAACTATTGATGGTATAGTAAACTTTATAAGTGATGGAAAAGTAAAACTTTCTGCTAGTGAATTTTTCATTTATGCCTCCTATTTTCAACCTTTAAATCTACTCTACTTATTACTATAAAGTATGTAGTTACACCACAGTCAATACATAGTGCCTTAATTTTTTTAATTTCCTTTGTTTTATTTTCCATTTTATGGGTATTGTAACTAAAGAGGTGACGTTTAATATGAACAATCTAGATAAAATATTTATTAAAGAATTTGTTTCAAAGCTACATTCAAATCCATTTGAAGTTAGACTTTGGGATGGTGAAGAGTTTTTAGTAGGTGAAGGAGATCCCGTATTTAAGGTTTGCTTTAATAACCCTCTAAGTAAAAAAGACTTATTAACTAGTACTTCTTTAACTCTAGGGGAAGCCTACATGAGAAATGACATTAGTATAGATGGAGACTTATTAGTTACTCTTGACACCTTATTTGGTTGTCAAAAAGATCATTTCCATACTAACTTTGCAAAGCTTGGTAAAATATTCTCTAAAGCAGGTAATGAAAAAAAGCAAAAATCTGAAGTTTGCTACCATTATAATCTTGGTAATGATTTTTACAGTCTTTGGTTAGACAAAACACTTAGTTATTCTTGTGCTTATTTCAAAAATGAAAACGATACATTATATGAAGCTCAAATGAATAAGATACACTATATCTTAAAGAAACTTCAATTATCAGAAGGAGAAACTCTATTAGATATAGGATGTGGCTGGGGTTACTTACTTATAGAAGCTGCTAAAAAATACAAAATCAAAGGAACTGGTATTACTTTAAGTGAAGAGCAATATAAAAAATTCCAAGAAAGAATAGAAAAAGAAGGTCTTGAAGATTATTTAGAGGTTAAACTTATGGACTATAGAGATCTTGAGCATTCTGGAATGTCTTTTGATAAAATCGTAAGTGTCGGTATGCTTGAACATGTTGGACGTGAACATTACGATTTATATTTAAAAAATGTAAATAGTGTGTTAAAACCAAAAGGTCTTTTCTTGCTACATTACATAAGCGGTCTTACTGAATCTCCTGGTGATGCTTGGATTAAAAAATATATATTCCCAGGTGGTGTTATTCCATCATTACGTGAAATTATAGATTTATTCCCAAAATATAATTTCTACACTTTAGATGTTGAAAGTTTAAGAAGACATTATACTAGAACTTTAATAGAATGGTATAAAAACTTTGATAAAGAAAGAGACACTGTAAAAGGTATGTTTGGTGAAGAATTCGTAAGAATGTGGGATTTATATCTAACTTCTTGTGCTGCATGTTTTAATAATGGAGTTATAGATTTACATCAAATATTAATAAGTAAAGATGTTAATAACGAAATTAAGATGACTAGAGCTTATATGTATGAAGATTAATTTATATAAAAATGAGTAGATTTCTTGTTATAATTACCCAGATTGTACTGAGAAATATGTACATTTTTTAATTTACATAAACGAACATAGAATATTTATATAAACTTACATAAAAAATGGAGTACTAAAGTAGTACTCCATTTTTATTTAGATTTTTATGTGACCATCTACTATATTAATTATCCTATCTGCTTTTTTAGCTATGTTTTGATCATGAGTTATAACTATTAGAGTTTGATTATATTTTTTAATAGATTTTTTTAAAAGTTCCATTACTTCTTCTGTGGTTTTACTATCTAGATTTCCTGTTGGTTCATCTGCAAGTATTATACTCGGCTTTGTAGATAAAGCTCTTCCTATTGCTACTCTTTGTTGCTGTCCTCCTGATAATTGACTTGGAAGATGTTTTTTACGTTCTTTTAGACCTAATATATCTATAAGTTCGCTTATATATATTTCATCTATATCATCATTTCCTAGCATAAGTGGAAGTTCTATATTTTCTTCTACATTTAATACTGGAATTAAGTTATATTGTTGGAATACAAAACCTACTTCCTTTCTTCTATACTCTGCCAGATCCTTATCTTTTAACTTACTTATATCTTTTTCATTTACTTTTATATGTCCCCCGCTTAATCTCTCAAGCCCTCCTAGTAAATGTAATAATGTACTTTTACCACTTCCACTAGGCCCTATTATTGCAACAAATTCTCCTTTTTCGATATTTATATTTATATTATCAAGCGCATTTACTTTACTTTCTTTACTTCCATAAGTTTTTGATAAATTTATAGTTTCTAAAATTGACATATTGTTTCCCTCCAAATTTATATTAAAATATCTAATTATTCATTTATATTTATCATTTCAACGACACTTATTTTTTCTAATCTTTTAGCTGGTAAGTATGTTGTAAGTATCCCAACTAAAGTATTTATTATGATAATTAATATATAATCTACACATCTTATACTAAACTCAATTCCATACTTAGATACTTCAAGATAATTGTAAGTCATTTTATTTAGTACTAAAGATACTACTATAATTATTAAACTTGATATAAGTGTGTATATAACCCCCTCAAATATTATCATCTTTTTAAAGTCTGTATTGTTAAGCCCTACAGCTCTTAACATTCCAAACTCATTAGTTCTATCTAAAATACTTTGACTTATGTTGTTTACTATATTTACAATTGCTATTACAAATAATACTAAAACCATAAAAATGTTATAAATTTTAGATTTTTCATGCATAGCATCTCTATTTGCCTTTTCTTCCATTATATTTCTAGCCATAGCTCCATTTACTTTGATAGTTGTTTTTAATATTTCATCATAAACTTTTTTATCATTTACACCCTTATCTAAATTTATATTTATAGCTTGATAAGACTCTCCTCCTGTAACTTTCGTAAATTTATTATCACTAACTATTACATCTATACATTTATCACTTGAATATGTATCTTCTGCCATAAATGGATAACTAACTATAGCCCCAACCTTAAATTCTTTTTCTATATATTTAGATCCTGAATCTTCTAACCTTGCAAATTCTATTGATCGTTTTCCATCTTCTCTAAACTTAACCTTAACAGTATCTCCTACTTTTATATCTGCAACTGGATTTCCATTATCTACAATATTATATTCGATTTTTCCCCCATGTTTTTTTTCTACAACTCTTGGTATATAAACAACTGCTAAATCTTCATTTTTCATTTTATTAATATCTATTTTACCTTCAACTAAGTAATTACTTAATTCTTTTAATGCCTTGTCATCATATCCTCTAAGATTTTGCTTTAAAATTAGTTCATCATTTAACTTGTCTTTTACTAAATATCCTTTAAATAGACTCTCTCCCCTAATAGATTTATTTATATTATCAAAGTAATTTTCATTAAATTTAGTTTTATCATCTATAACCATTCTTCCATTCATTATTTTAGATTTTATAACCTCTTTTACTCCATCTATATTTTCAATTTTCTTTATATCTAGTTGATTTAGTCCATATTTTTGATTTTCAGATCCATAAACATCAATTTTAATATCTGAATTATTATACATATCTCTATCTATAATAAAATCATCTTCTTGACTTAAATTTAATTTATAATTTGAATTTATAAATAATATTCCACATATACTCATTGATAAAATTATCATAAAGCATCTCTTTTTATTTCTTAATATATTTTTAAAAGATATTGCTTTGTAGGTTCTCATATATTTTCTTAAAGTTTTAATAGTTAGTATATTTCTTTTTATATTGTCTGATTTCCTATTTCCCTTTATTGTATCTATTATTGATAATTTATTTATCTTTCTACAAGTAAAAAATGCAATCATAAATAACATTAAAATCATGAATAATATAGCTATAAATATTTCTCCAATTGGATAAACAGTATTTAGTTTTATTAACTCTCCATTTAAAGCTATAGTAGTTTTTAATTCATTAGCATATTTACTTGATAAAACAGCTACTAAAAGGCCTAATAGTGTTCCTACTGGTATTCCTATAAGTGATAAAGACATTAGTTCGTTTAATATAAGTTTAAATACTTTTACATTTCTAGCACCTATAGCCCTTAAAACTCCATATTCTTTAAATCTTTTGTACATAGATATATTGAAAATACTATAAACTACTACTCCACAAACTAAACTTATAGCTAAAGCACTTAAAACTGTATTTAAGCTAACATTATTCGCATCGTTGGCTATTGTTATTAAATCGTCATAACTAGATATATTTTCTTCGTTTATATTGATCTTTTTAGCTAAATCTGATATTTGATTTTGTATATTTGTTTTTTCATCGAAAGCTACTTCAACTTCTAAATTTCCGCTATTTGATTGTAGTGGTAAATACATTTGCATTTTTCCTATTTGCTTTTCTGTTGGTCTATCTTTTATAATTCCTACTAATTTAAATTCTTCATCTTTAATATTTTTACTTGTATCCTCGATATTTAGTTTTATAATTTGATTTAATTTAGGCTCTAATCCAAGATTTTTTAATATCCATTCTTCTGCTACAATTTCATTTCTAGATTTTGCAAACCTTCCTTTTTCAAGCTTTGAGTTAGAAATCATATAATCTTCATTGCAATTTAACATTATTACAGATTGTTTTTCTTTATCAGTAGTTATCCCATGAAAATTAAAAGCTCCCAAATTTTTTGCATCACTATTATCTTTTATTATTTTAAATTGTTCATAGCTTAGATTTTTAAATGTTGCATGGTATATTCCTGTGTTATATTTCATAGTTTGTAAGCTATTCATATCTTCTGTTTTTGTTAGAGTTAATATTCCTACTATCATGGCTACTGATAAAACTAAACTTAATATAATTGCAAAAGACCTTGCCTTATAAGCCTTCATATATTTAACTCCTAAATTTATTTTTTTTCTCATCTTCTTTCCCCTTTCTTTAAATAATTCACTTTACTAAGGTCATTTTAACTTACTTTTTTTACAGAAAAAGGAATTTAGGTTCTTTGTAGAAACTTTGTTATTAAATTGTAATAATTACAATTTTTTGTAATAAATTCTTAATAATTTAAAATGAATTGAAAAGATTATTTAATAAATCCTTATGATATAATACTTTTTAGGGAGGGATTTTAATGTGTGAAAATATATTAATAGTTGATGATGATAAAGAAATAGTTGATGCTATTGAGTTTTATTTAAAACCAGAAGGTTTTAATATTTTAAAAGCTTATGATGGATTAGAAGCAATTGAAAGTTTAATTGATAATAATATAGATTTAGTTATTATGGACGTTATGATGCCAAATATGGATGGACTTAAAGCAACTCTTAAGATTCGAGAAAAAAATAATATTCCCATAATACTTTTATCTGCTAAAAATCAAGATATTGACAAGATTTTAGGACTTAACATGGGCGCTGATGATTATGTCACTAAGCCATTTAATCCTCTAGAACTTATAGCTCGTGTAAAGTCTCAGCTTAGAAGATTTATTAATTTAAATCATCGAAATGAAGAAATTAACTCTACTGACAGATCTGATTCTTTACTTATTAGTGGAGGTCTTTCTTTAGATAAAGATACTAAAATTGTAAAATTAGATGGTGAAATTATTAAAGTTACACCTATTGAATTTAAAATTCTAGAGTTTTTACTTGAAAATAAGGGTAACGTTTTTTCTTCTAAAGACATTTATGAGCATGTTTGGGAAGATGTTGCTTATAATTGTGAAAAAACTGTCGCTGTTCATATAAGAAGAATTAGAGAGAAAATAGAAATAAATTCAAAAGATCCCAAGTATCTAAAGGTGGTGTGGGGAATTGGCTATAAAATTGAAAAAATTGCTTATTAATAATCCAGTTTTAAAGTTTGTGTCTTTATTTATACTTTTTATATCTTTATCAATACTATTTGAAGTATGTTTTAATTTAATGTTTAACTTTCTAGGTTTTTCTACTTCTGCTTATATGTCCAAATACTATTTATTTGGACCTATTTCAGAGTATTCTAGAGTTGATCTTTTAGAAATACAAAAATTAATAGCTTTTAATCTAAGCCTATTTTCTTTAATTTTTTTGATTATATATTTTTTTAATAGGAAAGCTAATGTTAAATTTATAAACTCATTAATTAGGTTGACAAATTTTATACCTATTGAAGTATTATTGACTTCTATAGTATTTGTATTTTTAACTAGATATTCTGTATGGAAACAAACTCCTGAATTTTATGATACAGACTTAATCATAGCTGATACCATAATTTTGTGTATAATCTATTTTTCTTGTATTAGTATTTATTCTAGCAGAAATAAAATTAGTTCAAGATTTATTTGTATTAATTTATTTGAAAAGTTTATTTCAAAAAATAATAAAAATTCATTATTGAAAAGAATATCAACTATATTTGTAATTGCTATAATAGTTCAATTTATTTTCATTTTTATTTCAATGTATAATTTTGGGAGTTGGCCTATATATGGATTAACTAGATCTATTTACTTATCTAGTGTAAGTGCAATACTTTACTCCTATATATATAAAAAAATAGAAGAAAAAATAGATTATATAGTATACATAAAAAATAGTATAAAAAATATAGAAAATGGTGATTTAGAATATAAACTAAATATTATTGGTAATGATGAACTATCCTCTATTTCAACTAGTATAAATAATATTAGTGATGGACTTAATAAATCTCTGGAAAATCAATTAAAAAATGAAAAAATGAAAACTGAACTCATAACTAATGTTAGTCATGACTTAAAAACTCCTCTAACTTCAATTGTTAGTTATATAGATATATTAAAAAATAATGAACTTGATAATCAAACTACTAAAAATTATCTAAATATACTTGATAAAAAAGCTTATAGGCTTAAGAATTTAGTTGAAGATATTTTTGAGGCTTCTAAAATCAGTAGTGGTGATATAGAACTTTATTTTGAAAAAACTGATATAAAAGAACTTCTTATTCAAAGTATTGTGGAACTTGATGATAAAATTGAGTCTTCTAAACTAGATTTTATAGTAAATACTCCAAATGAACCTATCTTTACTAATATAGATGGTAAAAGAATGTTTAGAGTATTTGATAATCTTATTTCTAATATAGTTAAATATTCCCTATCAAATACTAGAGTATATATAGATATGTATACAGATTGTGGTAATGTTTTAATTACTATGAAAAATATTTCTAACCATAAGTTAAATATTACTCCAGATGAGCTAATGGAAAGATTTGTCCGTGGTGATGTTTCAAGAAATACTAGTGGAAGCGGACTTGGTCTTTCTATTGCTAAGAATTTAGTTGATATGCAAGGTGGAAACCTTGAACTAGATATAGATGGTGATTTGTTTAAGGTTAGACTTAAATTTAAAGTAATTCAAAATTTAAATGAATTTACTATTTAATAATTTTTATCTTTATCCGTATAATTACTTTATTATTTACACTTATGGAGGGTAATATATTGGAAAATTTAAATTTGGTCATGATTGTAAAAAATGAAGAGTCTAAATTAAGTAGATGTCTAAATTCAATAAAGGATTTAGTGCGTAAAATAATAATAGTGGATACAGGTTCTACTGATGGTACAAAAGATATAGCTTTAGAATTTGGAGCTATTGTATATGATTATACTTGGGATAATAATTTTTCAAATGCTAGAAATTTTGGTCTAATGAAATC
>OGSU01000414.1_pt1 | contig 18943 bp, 14 predicted proteins | sample 1573911 | NCBI WGS metagenome assembly OGSU01 (sample SAMN03295839, study PRJEB24534) | human gut metagenome | isolation source: fecal sample 7 from infant 5 | host: Homo sapiens | place: USA: Pittsburgh, PA | collected 2014-07 | reverse complement strand
GCGTAAAGATTGGTACCAGTTGAAAATCCAGTCCAAAATGAAACGGGGTAATTACCTGAACGATTTTAGCATTTTGAACTGGCTCAAAACTAACCATCCCTAAAGCTAAAGAAATCAAATAGCCAATAACCATTCCGTTTAAAATTGCTGATAACTTCAAAAATCCTTTTGCAAAATAATTGAAGTAAAAGACAATCGCAAAGGTTAATAATGCAACTAACCAATTCCGGGCTGAACCAAAATCAGCACTACCAGCTCCTCCTGCCATATACTTAATCGCAACAGGAAACAGGGATAGGCCAATACTTAAAATAACCGTTCCTGTTACTAAAGGCGGAAACAACACACGGATTTTTTTAATGAACAAACCAACAATAATAACAAGAATACTGCCAACTAATTGGGAACCAAAAATTGCTGCAATTCCAAAATCAGCTCCGATGGCCATCAAAATCGGTACATACGCAAAACTTGCCCCCATCATAACTGGTAACCGTGAACCCACTTTTCCAAAAATAGGGAAAAGTTGAATTAACGTTGCAACTGCTGAAAAAATCAATGATGTTTGAATCAAAATAGTCGTATCACTAGGACTTAATTGGCAAACTTTGGCAATCATAATTCCCGGTGTGACAATCCCTACTACTGCTGCGACAACGTGTTGCAATCCCATCGGAATTGCTTCAGAAATTGATAGTTTCGCATCATATTCAAATAATGCTTGCTCTTTTTTTTCATTCATAGGATCGTTTCCTTCTTCTTTTTATTCTAAAAGGATTGTTCCCCTTAATCAGTAAAGAATGCAATCCTTTTTCCCTCAGAAACATCTTAAAAATTATCCTTTGACAGCAACTGCTTCAATTTCAAATAAACCATCTTTTGGCAACTTGGCTACTTCTACACAAGAACGTGCAGGCAAAACTTCTGAAAAGTAATTCCCATAGATTTCGTTAATTTTGCTAAAATCAGACATATGTTGTAAAAACACCGTTGTTTTCACAACATTATCATAGGTCATCTCGACCTCTTTTAAAATCGAACCTAAATTGATAAAAGCTTGTTTTGCTTGTTCTTCCACTGTAGTCTTCATTTCGCCCGATTGCGGATCTAATCCTAGTTGTCCAGAAATGTACAACGTATTTCCCGCTAAGACAGAATGTGAATAAGGCCCTACAGCAGCTGGTGCCTGTGCAGAATTAATCATTTTGTTTGTCATCGTTTTCCTCCATTCTATGATTCTTTATTTTCAATTAAAGTCCCTGTTTTTCCAGATAATCCTTCTTTGGCTTTTTCTAATAACGTAATCAATGTTTTTCGACCTGGCTTAGATTCAGCAAACTTAATCGCTGCTTCAACTTTTGGTAACATTGAACCTGGAGCAAACTGACCTTCTTGCGCATATTGTTTCATTTTTTCTGTTGAAACATTCCCTAAGGCTTCTTGATTTTCTTTACCAAAATTAATACAAACTTTTTCAACTGCTGTTAAAATCACGAGCAGATCAGCATCTACTTGTTCAGCCAGTCGTTCACTACAAAAATCTTTGTCGATGACTGCATTGACACCTTTTAGTCGGTTCCCTTCTTGAATGACTGGGATGCCACCACCGCCGCCAGCAATGACTGTTTGGCCAGCATCAACCAATGTTTGAATCGTGAGAAGTTCGACAATATTTTTGGGTTTAGGAGAAGCGACGACTTGGCGATAACCACGGCCAGCATCTTCCATCACTTGTATATTTTTTTCTTTGACTAATTGTTCTGCTTCTTCTTTTGTCATGAAGCGACCAATTGGTTTCGTTGTTTTTTTGAACGCCGGATCATTTTCATCCACGACCACTTGAGTGACTATGGTGGTGACGGCTTTACTTATATTTCGTTGACGCAACTCTTCTTGTAGCGCATTCTCTAAATCATAGCCAATGTAACTTTGACTCATGGCTACGCACATGGATAACGGAACAACTGGATATTGTGGATTATTAAAGGAAAATTCTTCCATAGCTAATTGAATCATCCCCACTTGAGGACCATTGCCATGAGATAAAATAACTTCATATCCTGCTTCAATCAAATCTGCAATCGCTTTGGTGGTCTGTTTTACGGCAGTCATCTGCTCCGTCAAATTATTTCCTAAAGCATTGCCACCTAAAGCTACTACGACGCGTTTGCCCATTGCTTCACCTCATTTTCTGTTTTATAAAAAGGACGATGCTTTTTCTTTTTCACAACGAGTTTTCGTATTAACTGTCTGTTGTCGTTGCATGAAGTCAACGCACATGACTAAGCGTTCTTGACTCGAGACAATCACACATTCATGAATAGACTTGGGAAGGTCTTATTTGTTCATGTTGAAGAGGCAACTTCTAATGATTCATTGTGTAAAGAAAAAGCATCTGTCTTCATGCCAAATTCATTATTTTACTTCTCTTGGTGTCGCTTTATCCGCTAAGTCTGTTAAGGTTTTTTGCGGATTTTTTACTTTACTTAAGAAAATCATAGCCGCAATAACATACGGTTTGTAGCTAGCTTCTTTGTAAAGTTCGACCCGATAACGATCGAAAACAGAAGCTTCCACTTCACCTTCTTCACAACTAACGCCAGTAATATCAGCTGGTAGACAATGCATATACAAAGCTTTGCCGTCTTTTGTTGTTTTCATCAATTCTTCTGTACATTCCCAATCTTTGTGCTTTTTATTTTGAGAAAGTAATTCTTGTTCTAATTGATCAATTCCTGCTTGGTCACCATTGCCATATAATTCAGTTCGCTTTTCCATTGCCGCAAAAGGTGCCCAGCTTTTCGGATAAACAACATCCGCATCTTTGAATGCTTCTGCCATACTATTCGTTTTAGTAAAGTTTCCACCAAATTCTGCCGCATTTTTCTTCGCAACTTCTTCTACTTCTGGCATAATTTCATAACCTTCTGGATGTGCTAAGACGACATCCATTCCTAAACGGGTCATTAGACCAACAATTCCTTGAGGAACAGATAATGGTTTTCCATAAGATGGTGAATACGCCCAAGTCATGGCAACTTTTTTCCCTTTCAGGTTTTCAATGCCACCAAATTCATGAATTAAATGCAACGCATCCGCCATTGCTTGCGTCGGATGGTCAATATCACATTGTAAATTCACTAACGTTGGGCGCTGTTCCAATACCCCATCTTTATATCCTTCTTGGACAGATTCTGATACTTCGTGCATGTAAGCATTGCCTTTACCAATGTACATGTCATCACGAATACCAATGATATCAGCCATAAAAGAAATCATGTTTGCTGTCTCACGAACAGTTTCTCCGTGAGAAATTTGACTTTTTCCTTCGTCTAAATCTTGAACTTCTAAGCCCAAAAGATTACACGCTGAAGCGAAACTAAAACGTGTTCTTGTAGAGTTGTCGCGGAATAAAGAAATCCCCAAGCCACTATCAAAGATTTTAGTTGAAATATTATTTTCTCTTAAATAGCGTAATGTATCGGCAACTGTGAAAACAGCTTCTAATTCATCTCTTGTTTTTTCCCAAGTTAGGAAAAAGTCATTTTCGTACATTTTTTCAAATTCTAATTTATCTAATTTCTCAATATATTCTTTAAACGTTTCCATTCCATCTGCTCCTTTTTGCTTATCTAATAATCCTTTACTTAACCACAATAGACCGTTGGTAATGCCGCATAAACGGCTGCACAACGAACCAAATCATCTTTCCAAGTTTTTTCATTTGGTGCATGTGCTTGTGCTTCGGCCCCTGGCCCGAAACCAATACAAGGAATGCCATTACGTCCCATAATTGAAACGCCATTTGTTGAGAAGGTCCACTTATCTAACAATGGGCGTTCTTCACGCATTTCCACTGTTTCTACAGAGCCTTTCCGTGTTTCTCCATAGAGATTTTTATGCGTTTCCATCAAGGCTTTTGTTACATCATGATTTTCTGGAATTACCCACGTTGGGAAATAACATTCAATTTCATAAGTTAAATCCGTATAAGAAGGACGATCATAGTTGTACATTGAAACCGTCACATCATCTCCATATTTTTTAACAGCTGGTAAATTGCGAATTTCTTCTAAACAACTTTCCCAAGTTTCTCCAGCAGTCATTCGACGGTCTAGTGAAACGGTACAGCCATCCGCAACAGCACACCGACTTGGTGAAGAATGGAAAATTTGCGAAACAGTCACCGTACCACGACCTAAGAAACGGGCTTCTTGCCACTCTGGATTGTACTTAGGATCTAACATACGAACTAAACCACGAATCGCTGTGCTTTCTGTATCTCCATTGTTGTTTAAGGCACGAACATCTTGTAAGATATCCGCCATTTTGTAAATGGCATTATCTCCACGTTCTGGTGCTGAGCCATGACACGAAACGCCTTTGACATCAACTTTAATTTCCATTCGGCCTCGTTGACCACGATAAATCCCACCATCTGTTGGCTCTGTTGAAACAACAAATTCTGGACGGATACCGTCTTCTTTGAAAATGTACTGCCAGCATAAACCGTCACAGTCTTCTTCTTGGACAGTAACTGTTACTAAAGCAGTGTATTTTTCTGATAATAGACCTAAATCTTTCATGATTTTAGCGCCATAAATAGCCGAAACAATCCCGCCTTCTTGGTCAGATGTACCGCGACCACCGATCTCAGTTTCTGTTTCATAACCATCGTAAGGATCAAATTTCCAGTTACTCATTTCACCAATTCCGACAGTATCCATGTGCCCATCAAAAGCAATTAATTTTTCACCAGACCCCATATAACCAAGTAAATTTCCTTGAGGATCAATGTCAATTTTATCGAAACCTAATTTTTCCATTTCGGCTTTTGCTCGCGCAATTTTGTTGCCTTCTTCTGCACTTTCTCCTGGAATTTTGACAAGGTCTCTTAAAAATTTGACCATATCTTCTCTGTAACCTTCTGCTGCTGCATTTACTGCATTAAAATCCATTCCTTTTACCTCCATAAAATTTTTTTATAATTGTCTGGATCAGTGTCCCCTTCGGTAGAAAACATTAAAACGTTTGACGTCTCATCCAGTTGCAATGCCTCACGTAATTCTTGATAGTCGGGATCTTGCATCACTGTAGCTACTAAGCCCATTGCTACTGCCCCAGATTCGCCTGATACAACTTGCGGATCCCCTTTTAATGGCGCGCCCAACATACGCATTCCTTTTTCAGAAACCCAATCTGGTGCTGAAACAAAGAAGGATGTATGATTTTTTAGAATATCAAAAGAAATCGTATTAGGTTCTCCACATGCTAGGCCAGCCATAATTGTCTGTAAATCACCATCGACAAAGCGAATTTCTCCGTCTTTTTTAATTGCTGATTGATATAAACAGTCAGCCGCCTGTGCCTCAACTACGACCATAATCGGTGGGTTTTCTGGAAAAGCATTAGCAAAATAACCAATCACCGCCCCAGCTAAACTGCCGACACCAGCTTGAACAAAAACATGACTAGGTCGTTCAGAGCCAAATTTTCTTAATTGTTGAGAGGCTTCTAACGCCATCGTTCCGTATCCTTGCATAATCCAAGTCGGAATTTTTTCATATCCGTCCCAAGCGGTGTCTTGAACCATGACACCGTTTTCAGTTTCTTCGGCCATTTTATTAGCCATTCGCACACATTCATCGTAATTAACTTCTTCGATTGTGACGGTTGCGCCTTCTTTTTCAATATTTTCTTTTCTCGTCTGTGTTGAACCCTTCAGCATGAGTACAACTGATTTTTGGCCTAATTTATTCGCAGCCCAAGCGACTCCTCGTCCATGGTTGCCATCAGTTGCTGTAAAAAACGTAGCTTGTCCAAAAGCTGATCGTAATTGATCAGAAGTTAATTCATCATATGTTAGTTCCGAAACATCTTTCTTTAATTTTTCGGCAATATAGTTAGCCATGGCAAACGAACCACCTAATACTTTAAAAGCATTTAAACCAAAGCGATAAGATTCATCTTTAACAAAGAAATCATTTAACCCCAGATACGCGGCCATATGATTCAATTCTGCTAATGGTGTTTCTGAATACTGTGGAAAACTTTTGTGAAAAGCCAAAGCTTTCTCAATTTTTTCTTTAGACATCAGAGGTAAGTACTTATCCTCCGTCTTCGGCATTTCATTTGCTGTCCATTTAATTTTTTCCAAAAATACTTCTCCTCCTTCTATTTTTAAGTTGCTTTACGAAAAACAAATTTTCCTTGATTTGCCAAGATGACTTGCCCAGCTTCAGCAACTTTTTGACCTCTTAAATAAACCATTCGAGCCTGTCCTTGTGTTTCAAATCCTTCATACGGCGTATAATCGACATTTTGTAACTGCGTTCTCGCAGCAATCACGCCGGTTGTTCTAGGATCCCAAACAACTAAATCGGCATCACTGCCTTCTTGCACCACACCTTTTTGTGGATACATCGAGAATTGTTTAGCAATATTTTCAGAAAGCAAAGCAACCATTTTTTCCAAGGTGATTTGGCCCTTCGCCACACCTTCCGTGTAAATTAATTCTGGTCTCGTTTCAACACCTGGCATCCCATTGGGAATTTTACTAAAATCATCTTTGCCAACTGTTTTTTGTCCGTGAAAATTAAAACTACAGTGATCTGTCGATATTGTATTGATTGCCCCCTCTTTAATCCCTTGCCACAAAGCCTGTTGATCCTCTCGTTTGCGTAGTGGCGGTGAGCAGACATATTTTGCTGCTTCAAAATTAGGCGCATCGTACAAGTGATCATCTAGTAAAAGATATTGAGGGCAAGTTTCTACATAAACTGATTGTCCTCTTTGACGAGCCCGTTCCACCGCTTCTAATGATCGTTTTGTGCTTAAATGCACAATATTAACCGGCAAATCAGCCATTTCCGCTATCATCAAATATCTTGCTACCGCTTCTGCTTCAACCGCCGCCGGTCTTGATAACGGATGATAGTGCGGGGTTAGCTTTCCTTGAGAAACATATGATTGGATTAATTCATCTACTAAATCACCATTTTCACAATGAACGCCTAACATTCCATTAACTTTTTTTATTTCCTTCATCGCTTCAAAAATTTCCGCATCTGTGGTCCGTAAGTTATCATAAGCCATATACATTTTGAAGGAAGTAATACCTGCAGCAATCATTTCCTGAATTTCAGCAGCTATCGTTGGTTTCCATTCAATCATGGACATATGGTAAGTATAATCACATGAACTCTTGCCTTCAGCCAATTGATTCCAAGTAGCAAAACAGTCTTTCAATGAGCCGCCTTTATTAGGTGTAGCCATATCAATAACCGTAGTCGTACCTTTGGCCACCGCCGCTTGACTTCCAGTGGTAAAGTTATCCGCCGTACTTAACGAACCTTTGCCATTATTTAATTCCAGATGCGTATGCGCATCAATAAAGCCTGGTAATACATAACACCCCGTAACATCCTCAATCTGAGAATTTTCTACTGGTAAATTTGCCCCCATCTCTACAATTTGCTCGCCGTCAATTCGAATATCCAATTGACGACGATTATATGCAGATACGACGGTTCCACCTTTGAGCAGAATAGACATTTATTTATCCCCCAGTCGTAAATTTCCTTTTATGCTTGCATACAATAAGCATATTCTTCAATCATAGTTACCATTAATGCGATTAAATCTTCTGGTACATCTAATCCTTGATCCGTTAATTGAATTGTTGACACCGTTCCCCATAGACGCAGTAAACAAATTTTATCCACAGGATTTTGAACATAGAAACCTGAATTAGTACTGTCATAAAAATCAGCTTCACTGTTAAATAAGGTAAATTTGTCTTTGTAAGGGGCACTTGCATAAGGGCAAAATGTTTCACAGTTGCCACATTCGTTACACATCCGATCAACATGGACAATTTGTGGTTTTCCTTCGACATACACAACAATATTTGCTCGGTTTGGACAGACATCCATACAAGATTCACAAATTGTGGAGCATTCTAAGCAACGACTAGCTTGACTACAAGACATCTCGTCTGTCACAAGGATACCCCGTTTGTTTCTAACAAATGCGACATCACTATTTAAATTATCTTTTTCATAGTGATGATTGTGGACAAGACAAATATTATTGGCCGCTTTGGTTGCATCAGCGATTGCTTCAACAATTGTGGCTGGTCCTAAATTAGCGTCACCAATGACATAGACGCCTGGTATATTTGTTTCCAATGTTTCTTGATTTGAAACGACTTTCCCATAGTTGTCCGTGTGAATGCCTAATGATTGGTAAAACTCTGTATCTACTTTTTCACCAACAGCGGCAATCACTGTATCAGCAGGAATATCAATCATTTCTCCTGTACCAATTGGACGACGACGTCCAGAGGCATCTCGTTCACCTAGGACCATTTTTTCACAAGTTAATTGTTGATTTTCATGTTTAATTGGCGAAAGTAATTCTAAAAAGTCAACACCATCTTCTAAAGCTAAATAAAGTTCTTCTTCATCTGCTGGCATATTGCGTTTATTCCGACGATAAACCACTGAGACTTTTTTAACACCAGGTAATGTTGTGGCTGCACGAGCACAGTCCATAGCTGTATTTCCGCCACCAACGACGACAATCTGTTCTCCGTAAGGATTAATCGTTGGATTTTCTCGATTTGCTTTTAAAAATTCTAACGAGTTCAATGCTCGACCAGATTCTAAACGAAGGACCCCATGTTTCCATGCACCAATGGCATAAATAACATTCGTATAGCCTTGGTTTTTCAATTCCGCCAATGATGGCGCCTCTTGTCCTGTACGGAATTCGGCTCCCATAAATTCCGCTAACTGAACGTCTTTTTGAACAGATTCCATAGAAATTCGAAATTCTGGTACAATCTGGCTACAAACGCCCCCAATTGTCTCGGATTTTTCAAACACAGTAACAGGCATGCCTTCACGTGCTAATAAATACCCAGCAGAGATCCCTGCAGGGCCTCCACCCACAACAGCTGTTTTAGGTGCATTTTCTTTTGGCTGTGGCTTTTCTAGTGTCGTCAATAATTCATCACAAGCATGTTCAGCTGCTTCTAACTTCACTTCCCGAATATGAATAGATTTTTCATAAAATTGACGTGTACATTTAGTCATACAAGGATGTGCACAAATGGTTCCAGTAATAAAAGGCAACGGATTTTTATCGACAATTACTTGCAAGGCCTTTAAATAATTGCCTTCACTTACATAACGAAGGTAAGCAGGAATATCCTGATTGATTGGACAACCACCGTCACTTCGACAAGGAGCGATATAACAATCTGTTAGTGGAACTGTTTTTCTTAGTTTGGTACTTTCTGGTAATTTAATTGATTTTTGGTAACGTGCTTGTGTTTTAGCTTTCTCAACAACTTGGGCTAATTTATCCAAGTTGACATGAACCATCTGAGGATATTCTGCTGCGCTTAATACATTAGCAACTTGATTCATTCGTTGATAGCCACCAGGTTTCAATAGCGTCGTTGCCATAGTGATTGGCCAAATCCCAGCATCAAATATTTCTTTACTATTGAAAATATCTGCACCGCCAGAATAAGAAATTTGTAGTTTCCCATCAAATGCTTCTGATAATTTTTGTGCCAATGAAATACTAAGAGGAAATAGCGAACGTCCTGACATGTACATTTCATCACCAGGTAATTCATTTGCTGCAATCGTTACTGGGAAAGTGTTCGTAATTTTAACTCCGAAGCTTAGATTTTTACTATTGGCTAATAATTGCAGACGTTGTAACATCGGTACTGCTTCTTCAAATTGTAAATCTTCTTTAAAATGGTGATCGTCAAAAACCATATAATCAAACCCTAGCTCATCCATCGTTTGACGCGCATATTCATAACCTAACATGGTTGGATTACATTTAATAAAGGAATGGAGCCCTTTTTCACTTAATAAATAGGCCGCAATTCGTTCAATTTCGTCTGATGGACAACCGTGTAAAGTCGACAGCGTAATAGAATGACAGACTTTAGGACTAATTGCTTCGATATATAAGTCATCTACTTTTTTAAAATAAGATAGATATTTTTTGGCAGCTGCTTGGCATTCCGCCCAAATCGGCGTTCCTTCTGCGTTCTGCATTTCGTTAATATAACGATCAATTTTTGGTGATTGAATCCCTGCCAAATCATAGCCAACACTCATGTTAAAAACGAAACCATTCGGGTCACCTAGCTCAAACTCTTTACTCAGTAACTTCAAAACAAACCATGCTTTGACGTATTCATCATAAGCTTGGGGAACGCGCAATTCTGTGGACCACTCAACGTTGTAACATTCATCCGCTGCTGCGATACATGGTTTACTCACTGGTAAATCTTCTCCATCCAGTATCTGGACTGTCTTAACTTCAAAAAAACGAGAACCTGTTAAATAGGCCGCAATAATATTTTGTGCTAATTGTGTATGAGGACCTGCTGCTGGACCACAAGGGGTTTCCATTTTTTCTCCAAATAACGGAATCGTTTTTGTAGGATCCGCATGATAAAATTTACGAATGCCAAAAATTGTGCCATCTTGTTGATACTCACTAAAAATCCAATTTAATAAAGCCTCAATTGAGATGGGATGCATAATATCACTCATTAACGTCACTCCTTTTATTTATAATGAAAGCTATTGATTTACGCGTTTCCAGAAAGATTGTGCTTGCGTTTGCGCATCATGCCAAACTTTCTCTTCATCAATTCCTTGAACTTCACGATTACGCATCCGAATTTCTCCATTAATCACCGTGTCAGTGACCATCCCACCATTCATGCCGAATAAAATGTGCATGTTATAATTCTCTTTTGTCATTGGTGTCGGGCCATGATAATCAACAATAATGACGTCTGCTGCTGCATCAGGTTCTAAAACGCCTAGCTTTGTTTTAAAATAGCGATTAGCCATTTGCGGATTATTATCAAACAGCATTGTGGGAATTTCTGCCCAAGCCGCATTTGGATCAGCTAAATGATGTTTGTGGATAACATTTCCCACCTTATAAGATTCCGTCACATCATTCGTATAACCATCTGTGCCAAGACCCATCAAAATACCATACTCATTAAACATGCGCATCGCAGGTGGGCAGCCGACCGCATTCCCCATATTCGACTCTGGATTCGTGACCACCATTGTGTCTGTTTCTCTTAGTAATTCCATCTCATGAGGGCCAATATGGATGCAAAGGCCTGCCATTGTCTGTTTTCCTAAAATTCCTAAATCAAATAATCGGTTCACAATCGGCTTCCCATATTTTTTCAAAGAATCATGAACATCGGCTAAATCCTCTGCAATATGAATATGATAACCAATCCCATCTGGCGTATTGGCTGCACATAATTCTAAAGAAGCATCTGATAAAGTAAATGCTGCATGCATACCCATCATCGCTTTTTGCATATCATCCTTTCTTAAGGAACTGGCTTTAATAAAGGCGGCATTTTCTTGAACTGCTTCCCGCATTTTCTGCTCACCATCGCGATCAGAAACTTCATAACAAAGGCAGGTCCGAATCCCTAACTCGTCCGCTGCATTAGATAATTGGGTTAAACTTCCTGTAATTTCTCCGTAACTAGCATGATGATCAAAGACAGTTGTAACACCGTTGCGAATACTATCTAAATAAGCAACCTTACCACTTTGATAAGTGTCTTCTAATGTCAAGGCACGATCAATTCGCCACCATTGATCTACCAAAATATCCATGAAATTTTTAGGATGATAATTCGTTAAACTTAACCCACGTGCAAAGGTACTATAAATATGATTGTGCATGTTAATAAAGCCTGGCATAATCACTCCACCTTTAGCATCAATAAATGTCGCTTCTGGATAAGCTTGTTTTAATTCTTCTGTCGTTCCGACTTGTTTCACAACTTGACCATCAATCGCCACACACCCATTTTCAAAAAAATGATTCTGCGCATCCCGAGTGATTAAACGCCCATTTCCAATTAATAACATGTATTCTCCTCCTATTTTCCAACCTATTCCCCACATGTAGCAAACGCTTACAAATCAATCGCTCAATCATTCACGAATATAGCTTGTCTATCTTTTCTAATCTATATTTCTACGAAAAGTATTTGAAGCGCTTGCATTTTTTTACTAACGAACTCATTAACTTGATTAAAGTATATCACTTTACCTTAAAAAAAACAATGCTACCTAAAAAATATTTTTTAGAATTTTGACAGCCGTTATCTTGTATTATTATTTTTATCGTGCTATCATTATTTTTCAGAACAGGTAGTACGCGACATTAAAGGATTTAGCCCTGCCTATTCCATTTAAAAATATTATGTTAAATTTGACACAATCTTATAAAAACTGTTTGTGCCAGGCACATTAGAAAGGAGCTTATTTATGTTATCCGACGAAAAACTTACTTTTTTAACACAAATTGCTAAAGGTTTAGCTGGTCAATTTGGGGAAAACTGCGAAGTCGTTATCCACCAAATCAATGAAGACAATATTAACAATTCTATTGTTTCCATTGAAAATGGTCATGTCTCTTCTCGTCATCTGGGCGATGGACCTTCTCAAGTAGTCTTAGAAGCCTTAAAAAAAGACCCTAGTGAGTTGAATGATCATATTAACTATCTGACCCGCACCCATGATGGTCGTATTTTAAAATCTAGTACAATGTATTTTAAAGATGAGAATGGTCAACTCGATGGTATTTTTGCTATTAACTACGACATCACTACATTGATTGCTGCAGAGTCGAACTTAAAATCTTTGATTTCCACTGCAGAACCTGAAGAAGATAAAGACCCTGATTACATTCCTCAGGATGTTAATGAGTTGTTAGACGATTTAATTCACGAATCAGTCAAATTAGTTGGTAAGCCGGTCCCATTAATGACGAAGGACGATAAAATCAAGTGTATTCAATTTTTAAATAATAAAGGCGCCTTCTTAGTCACTAAATCTGGGGACAAAGTTTCTAACTTCTTCAATATTTCTAAATATACGCTATACAGTTATATTGATGCGAAATAAAAATGGAAATCAATGGACGATTTGTTGTTAAGACAAGTCGTCTATTCTCTTTTTTCCTTCACTATTCTACTTTTTCTAAAAGACTTTTTAAATAATAGTAAGAAAAAGTAAAAGGAATTAATTTTTTATTTTAGTTATGGTATGATAGATTGAGTTTAATTTAAAATAACGAAAAATTAAAGATATAGAAATTGGGGGACAACAAATGGGGATTCGAAGTCATTTAGCAATTGCTGCAGGAAAAACTTCGCAATGGGTTTTACAAACATTTTTTAAAGGCGGCAGTAGCTACCCAGGGAAATTAGCCCTAAAAATCGATCCTAAAATTTTAGATACATTGGCAAAAGACTATGAAATTGTCGTAGTCACTGGAACGAACGGTAAAACATTGACAACTGCTTTAACTGTTAACATTTTACGCCAAGAATTTGATGAGGTATTAACAAATCCAACGGGTGCTAACATGGAGCAAGGAATTGTCTCTACTTTTTTAAATGCCAAGGCGAAAAAAGGACAAAAGAAATTTGCGGTGTTAGAAATTGATGAAGCAAGTTTAAGCCGTGTCACTAAATATATTCAACCAAAATTATTTGTTTTTACGAATATTTTCCGCGACCAAATGGATCGCTATGGTGAAATTTATACGACGTATCGCTTAATTATGGAAGGCGCCGCCGCTGCTCCTGAAGCAACTATTTTGTGCAATGGTGATTCGCCAATTTTTAATTCAAAAGAAACTGTAAATCCTCGCAAATACTATGGATTTAATCATTTACCACCGAAAGAGCAATTGGCTCATTACAATACAGATGGGGTTTTATGTCCAAAATGTAATCATATTCTTCATTATAAAATGATTACGTATGCTAATTTAGGTGATTACTATTGCCCAAATTGTGGCTTCAAACGCCCTGAATTGGATGTCCAGTTAACGGAAATGGTCCGGATGGATAACACATCTGCTGATTTTGTGATTGATGGCGAAGAATACGGCATTGCTGTTGGTGGGATGTACAATGTTTATAATGCGCTAGCAGCCACAGCGGTAGCAGAATATTATCAGGTGGCACCAGATAAAATCCGAGCAGGTTTAGCTTATGATGAAAAAGTTTTTGGGCGTCAAGAAACCATTAAAGTTGGCGATAAAGAATGTACATTAGTTTTAGTAAAAAATCCCGTTGGTTTAAATCAGGTCATTGATATGATGGGCTTAGCCCCTTACTCTTTCTCGCTGGTTTCATTATTAAATGCTAATTATGCAGATGGAATTGATGTCAGTTGGATTTGGGATGGTAATCATGAAGCCTTTGCTGATATGGACATTCCAAAAGTAATTGCTGGCGGTGATCGCCATGAAGATATGGCCTTGCGTTTAAAAGTTGCGGGTATTCCTGAAGAAAAATTACTAGAAATTGCTGATTTGGAGCAAGTAATTTCAGAAATTAAAACGTTGCCGACAGATCATGTCTATATTTTGGCAACCTATACTGCTGTTTTGCAATTAAGAAAATCATTAACAGCCCAAGGGTATATTCAAGGGGGAATGAATGGTGTCTAAAGAATTAGTCGTTTGTCATTTATATGGCAACTTATTAAATACTTACGGAGATAACGGAAATTTATTGATGCTTAAATATTTAACCGAAAAAATGGGCGTTACCTTCCGATCAGAAATTATTAGTATCTACGAACCGTTTGATCCCGAAAAATATGATTTAGTCTTTGTTGGTGGCGGTCAAGACTTCGAGCAACTGATCATCTCAGAAGACATTCAGAATAAAAAAGAAGCTTTGACTTCTTATATTGAAAATGACGGCGTCTTGTTAGCTATCTGTGGTGGTTATCAACTTCTAGGACATTACTATGTCGGCGCAAAAGGCGAAAAAATTAAAGGAATCGGTGCATTAGATCATTACACTTTGAGCCAAGACAACAATCGTTTCATTGGTGATATCGAAATTTATAATGAAGAATTCGATGAAACGTATTATGGTTTTGAGAATCATAACGGCATGACTTTTTTAGGCGAAGGTGAACGACCTTTAGGAACAGTCAAACAAGGCAAAGGCAATAACGGTCAAGATAATGGCGAAGGCGTTGTCTATAAAAATGTGTTTGGCTCCTACTTCCACGGTCCAATCTTAGCACGCAACAAAAATCTAGGGATTCGGTTAATTCGGACCGCTTTAGAGAAAAAATATGGTGAACCGATCGCTATTCCTGAAACGCTTTATAAATAAAAGAAGAATCTAGTTCCTACATATAGGACTAGATTCTTTTTCATTTCTCCGACAACTATTTACATCTTTACAAAATATAGTAAGATAAAGAGGTGCATTTAAAATCGAGAATTTCTCGGACTGGTTCGGAAACTTCCCAGAATAAAAAACTAAGTATCTCTCAATACTAACTCAAGTCATAGCTTTTTTAACAAGAGTTATCATTTGCAGTTAACGAAAAAGGAGGATTGGAAAAAATGCAAAAAGTAATTATTGATTGTGATCCTGGAATTGATGACACGCTTGCTCTCTTGTATGCACTTGCTTCACCAGAGCTAGATGTCCAAGCGATTACCGTTGTTTGCGGAAATGTCCCTGTGGAGATTGGCGTGGAAAATGTTTTTAAATGTTTGGAAAAAGTTAATCGCTTAGATATTCCTGTCTACCAAGGGGCTGCTAACCCTTTAAAACGGCCATTTGTTAGTGCACAAGATACACATGGCATGGATGGTTTAGGTGAAACATATTTCCCCAGAACTAGCAAAATCCAAGCACAAGCGCTTTCCGCTGCTGACTATTTAGCACAAACCTTTCAACAAGCTACCGATTGCTCAATCATTGCCCTTGGTCCTTTAACAAATATTGCTTTGGCTTTAAAAAAAGAACCTCTTCTGGGGCGAAATCTTCAACGTTTTGTCTCAATGGGTGGTACCTTTAAAAGCCACGGCAATTGCTCTCCTGTTGCAGAATTTAATTATTGGTGTGATCCTGATGCAGCAGCTTGGGTTTTTGAGAAATTAGGTGCAAAAATCGAAATGGTCGGCTTAGATGTCACACGAGAAATTGTTTTTACACCAACAATTCTCAATTATTGTCAACGACTCAACCCCAAAATGGGGAATTACCTCGCTGAGATTACTCAATTTTATTTTGATTTTCATTGGAAATATGAACGTATTTTAGGGTGTGTTATCAACGATCCCTTAGCGGTTGCTTATTTTATTGATCCTGCGCTCTGCCAAGGCTTTTCCAGTTACGGACAAATTGTTCCTGACGGCATTGCTATGGGGCAATCAATGATCGATCAATATCATTTCCAGCAACAACCAGCTAATTGTCATGTCTTGACTACGGTTGATAGTCAACAGTTTTTCGTGAAGTTTCTATCCATTCTTTTAAATGTACAAATAGATGAGATCGAAAGAGATTTCAAAAATTTAAGGATGGGATAACCATGAAAAAAATAACACCACGAATCATTACAATTATCGCTTTTAGTGTTGCTTTAAATTACCTTGGCAGTACCATTGCGTTACTCCTTCGTTTACCAATTTATCTTGATAGCGCGGGAACTATTTTTACAGGTGCGTTATTAGGCCCACTCTTTGGCGCACTGACAGGTATTTTAACAAGTCTACTAACTGGATTGACAACGGATATCTTTTCTCTGTATTATTCACCTGTCCAACTCTGCACAGGAATTTTAGCAGGCTTGCTCCTTCATCAGCAGTTAAAAGTAACAAAATTACCATTTAAAACATTGTGGTTAACGATACCAGGAACAGTGATTTCTTCCTTAATCACAGTTTGTTTATTTGGTGGAATTACTTCTGCTGGCTCCAGCATAATTGTCCAATTTTTATATGGTTTAGGCTTAAATCAGTTAGCAAGCGTCCTGTTGGTTCAATTGATAACAGATTACGGGGATCGTCTGCTATCAGTCATCATCGTCACAGCTGTTATCGCTGCCTTACCTAAACGTTCCTTTATAACAAAATAAACTGTTTTAATGCCAAAAAAAGAGGAAATCATCTGTTGATGATCTCCTCTTTTTTTAGCGACTACCAGGTTCTGAAGCTATAATCGTTAGATCACCTTCAAAACGCCAGCTCGGAATATCTGTTGGAAAGATAAAGCTATCGCCTTTTTTCAAATCAAAAGTAGCCACATCTGCTTTTGCAGCATCTTCTGTAATCAATCGACCCACACCTTCAATAACTGTTGCTAATGTATAAGGTGCTTGTTTTTTGACTTTTAGAATCCCACTGACACGCCACTCATAAACATTAAAGAAATCTGTTTTTACATAAGTAACAATGCTTGATTGTCCTTGATTTTCTTGTTGAATAGAGAGGTCAGGATCCTTTGCCGGAACGGTTGTCACATCAATGGATTGTTGAATATGCAATTCCCGGGTCTTTCCTTGATCATCTGTTCGATCATAATCATAAACCCGATACGTAGTATCACTGCTTTGTTGCGTTTCTAAAATTAAAATACCCGAGCCGATGGCATGAATAGTGCCACTTGGTACATAATAAAAATCGCCTTTTTTCACTGGTACTTTTCTTAAAAGATCGTCCCAACGACCTTCTTCAATCATTTCAGCTAGTTCTTCTTTTGTTTTCGCGTGATGTCCATAAATGATTTCAGCGCCAGGTTCTGCATCAATAATGTACCAACATTCAGTTTTGCCTAGCTCGCCTTCATGTTTTTGGCCATATGCATCATCGGGATGAACTTGCACGGATAAATCATCTTCAGCATCTAAAATTTTCGTTAATAATGGAAAGACAGCGCCACCTGCATGGCCGAATAGCTCTTGATGGTCTGCCCACAATTCATCTAATTTTTTTCCTTTAAATTCGCCATTTAAAACAGTACTAACGCCATGTGGATGTGCACTGATTGCCCAATCTTCACCAATTTTATCGCTCGGTAAATCGAAACCAAATAGCGTGTGTAGACGATTGCCGCCCCAAATTTTTTCTTGAAAAACAGGTTGTAAAAATAATGGTTCTTGCATTGACTGTGACCTCCCAAATTGAATTCGCTCTCATTATATCACTAAAAACTAGTCATTTCATCTGAAACTGATGATTTCTCTTTTAAATAGGTTGCCAACAACTGATCTCTTTCTTCGATATAAGTGTTCCGGTGGTCCTCTGGATGGACTCGATTAGATAAAAAGATAAACGCTGATTGTTGTTGCACATCAATTAGCAAAAAAGTGCCTGTATAGCCTGTATGGAATAATAATGGCCGTTGCGTAGCTACATCATATTTAAAATCCCAGCCTAGAGAACGTGGTTTATCTGCAGCTGGCACTTGGTTAACTAGTAACAAATCAATAGTCTCTTTTTTCAAGAATTGGTGATTGTGATAACTGCCTCGATTTAAATACATTCGAACAAATTTTGTTAAATCATAGACATTGCTAAACAAGCCAGCATTCCCTGCATGTTCCCGTAAAACAAATGCCTTAGGATCATGGGTTGCCCCTCGAATCAACCCTCGTTGTTCATGTAATTCTGTTGGCACACAGTTTAAAGGATTCTTTGGTAGAAACGTACTTTCGTTCATCCCTAAAGGAAGCAATACTCGCTCAGATAAAATTTCTATCATTGATTGCTGGAACATTTCTTCTAACATAAAGCCTAATAAAATAGTCCCTGCATCTGTATAAACAACTTTTTTACCTATCGCTTTGCCTGCGTGAAATGAATGATTGTAGGCGTCTTTTAATTCTTGGGCATTCAGCTGATCACGATTAGGAATATAGCCTTGTAAATCTGCCGTATGTGTCAACAAATGCCGGATTGTAATATTAGAATCTTGAAAAGAGGGATAATAAGTTTGTAATGATTGATCTAGAATAATTTTTCCTTCTTCCACTAATTGCAAAATAACGGTGGTGGTGCCGACTACTTTGGTTAAAGAAGCCACATC
>OGSU01000410.1_pt1 | contig 19063 bp, 17 predicted proteins | sample 1573911 | NCBI WGS metagenome assembly OGSU01 (sample SAMN03295839, study PRJEB24534) | human gut metagenome | isolation source: fecal sample 7 from infant 5 | host: Homo sapiens | place: USA: Pittsburgh, PA | collected 2014-07 | reverse complement strand
GAAGCATTTCCTAAAGTGTGATTTAGTCAAAACAACACCATTTGACAAAGAGCCAAAAAAACCAACTATTTTCGTAGTAAAACGAGCATAGTTGGTTTAAATGTTTATTTGTCGAAAAATTATTCAGCTTTTTTCTTTTTCTTGCTTGCTTTTTCGCGTTCGTTTTTGTTAAGAATTTGTTTTCTTAAACGGATGCTTTCTGGTGTTACTTCACAGTATTCATCTTCATTCAAGAATTCTAATGATTCTTCTAACGTTAATTTTTTCGGTTTTTTAATGACTGATGTTTGGTCTTTCGTTGCCGAACGAACGTTAGTCATTTGTTTAGCTTTTGTGATGTTCACAGTTAAATCGTTGTCGCGGTTGTTTTCCCCAACAATCATTCCTTCGTAAACTTCTGTCGTTGGTTCAACGAAAACTGTACCACGTTCTTCAATACTCATAATTGAGTAAGTCGTTGCTTTACCAGTATCGATTGAAACTAGTGCACCTTGATGACGGCCACCAATCGTTCCTTGAATCATTGGTAAGTATTGATCGAAGGTGTGGTTCATAATACCATAACCACGAGTCATTGATAAGAATTCTGTTGAATAACCAATTAAGCCACGAGCTGGTGCTAAGAAGATTAAACGCATTTGTCCGTTACCGGCATTAATCATATCTTGCATTTCGCCTTTACGTAAACTTAGGGATTCAATCACGCTACCCATGTATTCTTCAGGTGTGTCAATTTGAACACGTTCAAATGGTTCACATTTAACCCCATCAATTTCACGTTCAATAACTTCTGGACGAGAAACTTGTAATTCATAGCCTTCACGACGCATATTTTCAATTAAAATTGATAAATGCAATTCGCCACGGCCTGATACAGTCCAAGAATCTGGGCCAATTGGATCAACACGTAAAGATACGTCTGTTTGTAACTCAGCCATTAAACGTTCTTCGATTTTACGAGCGGTAATGTATTTTCCTTCACGTCCCGCAAATGGAGAATTGTTAACTAAGAAAGTCATTTGTAAGGTTGGCTCATCAATGTGTAGAATTGGTAATGCTTCTTGATTGTGAACATCTACAACTGTTTCCCCAACGAAAATGTCTTCCATTCCGGAAACGGCAATTAAATCGCCCGCTTTTGCTTCATCAATTTCCACACGTTGTAGGCCAAAGAAACCTAAAATTTTCGTTACACGGAAATTTTTCACGCTGCCATCTAATTTCATCAACGCAACTTGGTCGCCGACTTTCATTGTGCCACGGAACACACGGCCAATCCCAATACGTCCAACGTAATCGTTGTAGTCTAGTAATGAGACTTGGAATTGAAGTGGTTCGTCTGAATTGTCAACTGGAGCTGGCACATGTTCAATAATTTTATCAAAAATTGGGGCCATTGTTGGCTCTTGATCTGCTGGATCATCTGATTCACTTGAAGTTCCGTTTAAAGCAGAAGCATAAACAACTGGGAAATCTAATTGATCGTCGTCTGCGCCTAATTCGATGAATAACTCTAAAACTTCATCTACTACGTGTTCAGGACGAGCAGAAGGTTTGTCAATTTTGTTAACAACCACGATTGGTGTTACTTTTTGTTCTAATGCTTTTTTCAATACGAAACGTGTTTGAGGCATTGTTCCTTCATACGCATCGACAACTAAAACAACACCGTCTACCATTTTCATGATACGTTCTACTTCACCACCGAAGTCCGCGTGTCCTGGTGTATCTAGAATGTTGATACGTGTACCGTTATAATCTACGGCTGTATTTTTTGCTAAGATAGTAATTCCACGTTCACTTTCAAGTGCATTGGAATCCATTGCACGTTCTTGTAATTGTGTGTGTCCATCTAAAGTGTCAGATTGTTTTAAAAGTTCATCTACTAAGGTTGTTTTACCATGGTCAACGTGGGCGATAATTGCCACGTTACGAATATCATCTCTGTATTTCAATTTAATTGCTCCTTATCTATATACGCTTATGTTACTTAAGTCCATAAAAGCCGACTGCTTATTATAGCAAACTTTTTTCATTAAAAAAAGGCTTTCGCCTGCAAAAATAATGAAAGTTTTAGAAATTATTCGGCTTTTTCTGAAAACAAGGACATTTTTTTACAAATTTTTCTCTTTTAAAAGAGGAAGAGCCTTACCTTTCAGCAACGCTCTTCTTTGATTATTCCGATTCATTTAAATACTGGGTAAATACTTCATCATAGGTTTCAGGCGTTGCTGCAATAAAGTATTCACGACCCGTAAAAGTTAATGGTTTTCCTGTAATACCAGAGTATTTAAACCCAAATTCTTCCAAAAGTACTAAGCCTGCTGCATAATCCCAAGGACTTAGATTAGATAAATAGCCATGATGGTTGCCTTTTAACATAGCAATAATTTCCAAACCTGCACAACCGCTAATACGCACGCCCATGCTTGCTTGTCCGATTTCCGTTGCGTGATGAATATTTTTTCCATGCATGTAAGCATTCATGCCCCATAATCCATCTGCCAAGGCTTTCATAGTAGGCGCTTTTAATAATTGATTATTCCGATAAACGCCAAGCCCTTTGCCGCCCCAATAAAGTTCTTCTCGCATCACATCATAGATAAAACCTAATTTACCAATGCCGTCTTCATAAACAGCTAACATAATACAAAAATTTTCTCTTTCCATCACGAAATTCATTGTGCCATCAATCGGATCGATGATCCACACGCGACCAGCAAAACTTTTTAAAGTATTGTAGCCTTTCTCTTCCCCTAAAATTTGATCTTCGGGAAAATTTGTTTGAATTTTATTCATTAAAAATTCTTGGGTTTGTTCATCCATATTTGTCACTAAATCGGTGCGGCCATTTTTCTGTTGAACGGTTAACTCTGATTCCAAGTTCATTCGAATCACATCGGCTGCTTCAAAAAGCCAACTTTGAATTGTTTGAATAAATTTTTGCGTTTCAGTCATCTAATCATCCCCCAGCTTTAATTTACCGCTTCCCTGTTTTTTAGCTTGTTGAAGCGTACGATATAACGAATATCCTGAAGCATTTTCAAATTCACGACCTAAGCGTTTTTCTTCGCCGATACTTTTAACGACCGTTTTAAATTGTTGATAAGTTGTTAAAAATTTGTCAACAGGCAAGCCTGTTTCGTTGGCTTGCTCAACTGCTGTCCACATATTAGTGACAATCACCATTTCCTCTGTCGTCCAATCTAAATCTAATGGATATTGATAGTCTTTCATGTCTTCACCTCATCTTCCCTAGTTTAGCATATTTTCATAAAAAAACATCTTATTTACGTCGATTTTTTAATGCGTTAAAGAGAGGATATTCTGCTGTTCCTTTACGATACAAACTTTGTTGCGAAGCATAAATACCGCTATTTCCTGAACACATAAAACTGATTAAGCAGACCATGAAAAAATAGACCGCCGCTTCACTACCAAATAGTTCAATGCCCATAATGAAGCAAGCAATCGGCGTATTCGTGGCGCCAGAAAAAACACCAATAAATCCTAAACCTGCTAAAAAAGGAATTGATAGATGTAACAAAGGGGCCAAAGAACTCCCTAACGTAGCCCCAATTTCAAACAATGGCGTCACTTCTCCTCCTTGGAATCCGGCACCCAAGGATAACACCGTAAAGAATAATTTCCCAACAAAATCAAAAGACTGCGCATTGCCTGCAAAAGCATCTTCTAATAAAGGTAAACTCAAGCCTAAATAACGCTGGTTGTTTAAGACGAGCACAAACAGAACGACAATGGACGCCCCAAGAAACGCACGAAGGTAGACATTAGCAAACCAATTTGCGTAGGTCTTTTTTAAAAAGACAATGGAACGACTAAAAACCCAACCTGCCAAACCAAAACAAATCGATGCCAAAAATAATTTTACAAATAGTTCAACCGACCAAGTCGGAATTTTTCCCATCGGATAATGCGTATGTGTTACACCAAAACTTTCAGTCACAAAATTAGCAAATAAGCCTGCAAAAAAACTTGGGAAAAGTGCCTCTGCACGAACTTTTCCAATCGCCAAAACTTCTAATCCGAAAACGGTTCCCGCTAATGGTGTGCCAAAAACAGAACTAAAACCTGCACTAATTCCGCTGATAATAATTACTTGTCGTTCCAAAGCGGACAGTTTAAAGACTTTTCCTACAGCATTCGCGATTGCGCCCCCCATTTGCACCGCCGTCCCTTCACGACCAACAGAACCACCAAATAAGTGCGTAGTAATCGTGCCAAACAATGTTAAAGGAATTAAGCGCAAGGGAATATCTTCTTCCCCGCCATTGCCTTGTTCAATCACTAAGTTATTTCCTCGGCTAGCATTTTTCCCAAAACGCGTATAGAAATACGTAAAAACGACACCGCTAATGGGGAGGATAAAGAGTAACCAAGGGTTTGCTAAACGAACATCTGTTACATAGGTAAGACTCTTTAAGAAAAAGGCGGATAACGCCCCCATAAATAAACCAATAATTGCGGTAATGAGCAACCATTTTGCCATATAACCGCCAATTGATAGTAGTTGCTTTGTTTCTTTTTTCACTTTACATGCTCCTTTACGATTTTCTTATCGCCGATCCTAGCGTACAGAAAAAGCCTACCAAAGGGTACACTTCTCCCGTTTGGTAGGCGTCATTAATTTATTCGTCCAATAAATAGTTCGTGGTGAACACCATCACCATGTTGCTATTAAACTATTAAAAATAATACCACGCAACTCTGGAAAGTGCAATAGAAGAATAACTCATTACCTTTAACAACCTTTACGTGTCTTTTTAGACACTAGCTCATTAAAAAAAATAACCATGATTTCTTCGCTTTCCAAATCTAACAACTTAGAAATCAATTTAATATCTGAAGCTTTAAATACAACCTCTCCTTTTAATTTCTTATAAATTGTTGAAGCTGAGATTGGTTGACCTGCAGCGGTCATTTCACTTGCTAACCATTCAACATTTTTCCCTTTTAATTTCAATTTTGAATGAATTAAATTTGATTCCATTTTACTCCCCCTTTTCACCCCCTTTTAGTGTCTTATTAGACACTGGAAGTATATCATTTTGTGAAAAAACCGTCAATATATGCCTATTCAATAGTTATTTATCACTCTATGTATAGAGTAAAACATGTTTCTTTTGCGACACTTTTTGTGCTAGAATGTTTTTACGGAGGTGGTTTTTTTGAAAGAAAATTTTTTGAAGCAAAAAAGGATGGAGAAAAATCTTACATTAGAACAAGTTGGAAATTTTGTTGGTGTTGGAAAAAGTACCGTCAGGAAATGGGAAACTGGAATGATTGAAAATATGGGGAGGGATAAAATTGTCGCCTTATCTAAAATTTTAGATGTATCACCTCTTGAAATCTTAGGTATTCCTGAAACGGAAGAAACGCCATTTGTTGTCCCAACCAATATTATGAACATTTACAAACAGTTAACAACTGAAAATCAAGAAGCAGTCTTTCGATACGCTCAAAAGAAATTAACAGAACAAAATTACTTTTAATATTTATTTTAAATAGATGAATGCTAGACTTTTTAGTCAACGTCAAACAAAAAAAGCTTATCCGTAAGGATAAGCTTTTTTTAGATTGACTGTTGACCAAAATACTGACGCCATTTGGTTTTCATGGCTGTCGTCATCGGCAACGCCGCTTCTTTCACAGCACAATATTTGTCAACAAAGGTTACAATGTAACTTTCTTTGTATTTTGGTGGTGCAATAGTTGCGCCCCACATATGTTTAATAATAATGTCTCGTTCTAAATCAGACAACTCTGTAATTTTTTCAGCATTTTTGGCTGCAATTCGTGGATGAACATAGGCATGAGAGCCTTCGTCAAACTTTGTTGTGCGCCAATCATAGTAAAACAAATCATGTAATAAACCAGCACGAGCTGTTGCACGAGCATTGCCGTTCCAACGCTTTGCTAATTTATAGCTATGATAGGAAACACTAATTGAATGTTCTAAACGAGTTGAATGCATATGTTGTGTGTATTCTGCTAATTTTTGGACTTCTTCGGTTGCTAATAAATCTTCTACATAAGAAAGATATTCTTCGTCTTCACGCCATTTTTCTGTCATATAATTGGGTGCCACCTTTTCTAATCCTTTTATAACTTGACTCGAGTATAGCACCCCAGCTATTTAATTACTATGAATTTCTCAATCTGTAACTTAACTTTAATATTTGCTTAATAAGTTTAGCGTTCAACGCAGTAAAATTTTCACAAAAACTTCTACATTTCTTCTGGTGCATGTAACCCTAGTAAACGTAAATCTTCTTTTAGAACAGTAGCTACTGCATAAACTAACGCTAAGCGTGCCTCTTTTTGAGCATCTTCATCCAAAATCCGAACATGGGCATAATATTTATTGAACGCTTGTGCTAAATGAATGCTATGTTTCGCAATAACAGATGGTTCATATTTTTCAGCAGCTTGCATCACAGTTTCAGGGAATTTTTGTAACAACTTCACGACTTCCCAGCTATCCTTGTCATTTAGTGCATAACGTTGTGTGGCGTCTGGTGTAAAGTTTGCTTTACGTAAAATACTCATCGCACGAGCATGTGTATATTGAACATATGGCCCAGTTTCTCCTTCAAAACGAACAACTTCATCTAATACAAAATCGAAATTATTTAGACGATCATTTTTAAGGTCATGGAAAATAACTGCACCTACACCTACTTGTTTCGCCACTTCTTCACGATTTGCTAAGTCTGGATTTTTCTCGTTAATTTGATTTCCTGCTAAAGTAACAGCTTCATTCAATACTTCTTCTAATAAAACAATTTTCCCTTTACGTGTGGATAATTTTTTACCGCCTTGAGTAATTAAACCAAACGGAATGTGTTCCATATCATCTGACCATTCAAATCCTAGTTCTTTCAAGACTGCTTTTAATTGTTTGAAGTGATTGCTTTGTTCGTTGCCGACTACATAAAGCGATTTGGCAAAATCATACGTCCGTTTACGGTAAAGCGCAGCCGCTAAATCCCGTGTGATATATAACGTCGCACCATCTGATTTACGAATAAGTGCTGGATTTAAATTATATTCTGTCAAATCAACAATTTCTGCACCTTGATTTTCTGTTAATAAATGTTTTTCTTCTAATAAAGTAACAATTTCATCCATTTTATCATTATAAAAGGCTTCGCCATTATAAGAATCAAATTCAACTTCTAACATGGAATAGATTTTATCAAATTCTTTTAGAGACTCGCTACGGAACCATTTCCATAATTCATTAGCTTCTTGGTCGCCTTCTTCTAATTTTTTAAACCATGCACGTGCTTCGTCTTCTAATTCTGGTTTTTCTTCTGCTTCTTCATGAAATTGCACATATAAGCGCAATAATTCATTAATTGGTTGTTGACGAACTGCTTCTTCAGAACCCCATTTTTTATAAGCTACAATTAACTTACCAAACTGTGTACCCCAGTCACCTAAGTGGTTAATCCGAATTGGCTGATACCCAATTTTTTCTAAAATAAAGGCAATTGAATTCCCGATTACCGTAGAACGTAAGTGCCCCATAGAAATTGGTTTAGCAATGTTTGGTGAAGACATATCAATAGGAACATTGCCATTATTACCAAAGGTACTGTTTCCGTAGTTGTTTTTTTCTTTGACTACTGCGCCAATGACAGCTTGACTGACTGCTTCTTTATTCATGAAGAAGTTTAAATAAGGTCCCACCACTTCAATTTTTTCAAAATTTGTGCCATCAATTTTTTCTGCTAATTCTGCTGCAATTTGTTGTGGTGCTTTACGATAAATTTTAGCTAATGAAAAGGCTGGAAAAGCCACATCTCCATGATCGACAGATTTAGGATTTTCCAATAATTGTTCGATTTGATCCATCGTTAATTCTTCATTTAAAACATCATGTAACGCTTTTGCTACGATTTCTTTGTTGTTCATAAGAACCCTCCTGATTAATTTGTAAGTATAAAAAACAAAAACGTCTCTGACAAAACAAAATGATTTGTTTTGTCAGAGACGAGAATTTACCCGCGGTACCACTCTAATTGTCTATACTACTTGGATAGACCTGCTTCATCGATAACGGTGATTGCCGTCTGCTTTCAGCAGAATTCTAAAAGTGCGCTTCCTCATTCCGATCACTCTTGGCTCCCACCTTCCCAAGATCGCTAAGCTGACGTTGAAATAAGTACTCTCTTTATCATCGAATGTCATTGTTAAACTGGCTTCATTATAGCAAATTTTTGTCTAGCTGGCTAGCCTTCTTCACTAATTGTCATAAAACTAACGCCAGGTTCTGCATTTAAGTTATACGAAGCGAAGTGATTCTTTTCAGCTTCGATAAAAGCAGCAGCGCCAATCATCGCCGCGTTATCCCCACAAAGTTTTAATGGCGGAATAAGTAATGTTACTGCTGGTAATTGTTCACTGATTGCATGTCTCATTGCTTCTCGTAATCCTTGATTCGCAGCAACTCCCCCAGCAATTAGCAATTGCTTAACAGGATATTCTTGACAAGCACGAATGGTTTTAGTCACCAATACTTCCACCACACTCGCCTGAAAACTTGCGGCTAAATCCTTTGTAGACAGTACTTCACCACGTTGCTCTGCATTATGAACCGTGTTAATAAACGCACTTTTCAAACCACTAAAGCTAAAGTCATAGTTATCCTCTTTTAGCATCGCCCGTGGAAATTGGTAGGTATCTGTGCCTTCATGGGCCAAAGCATCAATCTCTTTGCCACTAGGATAAGGCAACCCTAACACACGTCCGACTTTATCATACGCTTCACCAGCTGCATCATCACGTGTTTCACCAACAATTTTGAAAGAGCCATCTTCTTTCATGTAGACCAATTCCGTATGTCCTCCACTAACGAGTAAGGCCATCAATGGAAATTCGAGCGGTGCCACAAAACGGGCAGCATAAATGTGCCCAGCCATATGATTGACTGGAATAAGTGGTAATTGGTGCGCCCAAGCAAATGCTTTTGCTGCAGAAAGTCCTATTAATAAAGCACCGACTAACCCAGGCCCATAGGTCACAGCAACGCCACTGAGTTCTTCTGGTGTGACTTTTGCTTCTGTTAATGCTTCTTCAATACAGATCGTCACTTGTTCAACATGATGACGACTCGCAACTTCCGGAACGACTCCGCCAAAACGTTGATGGCTCTTAATTTGCGAAGCTACGATATTGGAAAGAATTTTGTCGCCATCTTCAATGACAGCCACACTTGTTTCATCACAGCTACTTTCCACAGCTAATAATAATTTACGTTCTTTTGTAAAAATTGTCATTGGGCTTCCTTCCTTAATTTCGCACACATTACAAAGGCATTTTCTTGAGGTTCTTTATAATAATTTTTTCGAACAGCTACTTTCCGAAAACCTGTTTTCTCATAAAGTTTTTGAGCTAGTGTATTCGATTCTCTGACCTCTAAGAAAATTTGTGTAATGTTACGACTTTTAACATATTCTTTAAAAGCTTTCATTAATTGACAACCAATTCCTTGGTGTTGTTTCTGACCATTCACAACAACGTGACTAATTTCTGCTTCATCTAAAATAAAATGATAGGCAATATAACCTAACCACTGGCCATTTTCAACTAAAAAAAGATATTCGCTATTTTCCTGAGCAAAATCTTCCGCAAATTGTGTTTCTGTCCAAGGGGAGCCAGTTGTATAAGAAGAATTACTAAAACGCCATAATTCTTCACCAATATTTGCTACAGATATTTCTTTTTTTGTTACTAACATTTTTTCTTCACTCTTCTTTTAAATCAATTATCATTTCTAGTGCGTCTTCATTATTTTCGTCATAATAGCCTTTTTTCACCGTTTGTGAGACAAAGCCAATTTTTCGATATAAACGTTGGGCTTTAACATTACTCATTCGTACTTCTAGCGATAAGGTTTCACAACGATTTTTCTTGGCAAAAATTCGCGTTTCTTCTATTAAAGAACGACCTAAACCTAAGCCTTGGTATGCTGTATGGACAGCGACATTCGTAATGTGTGCATCCGTTCCTTGAATCCGACAGCCAATAAAGCCAACTGTTTTTCCGTTAATTGCCGCTAACAAATAGAGATGCGGCGCTTTTGAGCCAAGTTCTGCCATGAAAGCAGACATCGTCCAAGGAAGTTCCCCAGCATAAACTTCACGTTCAATTGCTAGTAAATCCTTAATATCTTGGTAGGTGATTTCACGCAATTGAAATTCTTGCTGGTTCATTGCAATGGTTTTAGTTATATACCGTTGCCGTCTTTTTGTAAAGTATTTTGTCACAAAATTAAAGTTTTTCCACATAGCTTTCTCCATTAGGCGTGTGTGTCTTCAACCAATTTTCTTCCGCTTCTACTTTTTTCAAATACGCAGGTAAGAACCCATGAACATTTTCAACAGGTTCAGCCACACTACCTAACGCAGCCAAAACTGCGGCATTAGGAATTTGCCATTGCGGGACATCACAAATTTCCCCATGAGGAATGATTTGAGCTATTTCTTCAGTGAATTTTTCAACATCTTCACCAACAAAAAAAAGATTTGGTTCATTTTTTAGTTGTTCTAATAACTCCCGCAGGGAAATATGTTGGTCCGGTAACTCATTTTGCCACACGCCATCGACAAACCGATAAGCACCAGCATAGACGTTTTTACGACGCGCATCAAAAAGAGGCACAATTAAACCGGTTTGTCCAACACAATTGGCAGCTAACGTTTGTAGACTGGAAATGCCTACTAGCTCTTTCTTTACAGTATAGGCCAATGTTTTGGCAGTCGTCACGCCTAAACGTAAGCCAGTGTATGATCCAGGTCCTTCTGCTACGACAAAACGATCAATTGCCGTTGGCGCCAAGTTCAATTGACTCATCAAATAGTCAATTGCCGGCATTAATGTTAAGCTATGATTTCTTTTAACCGTTGCTGTATAACTTCCCAGAATTTTTTGATTTTCACACACAGCAATACTCAATGTTTGGTTAGATGTATCTATTGCTAAAATTCGCACACGAATCCCTTTCCTTCTACAATTTAGTCGCTTCATTGTAGCACACTTTCCTTTTTCTAAAAAGGGAAAACGAGGTTTCTTTTTACAGAAACCTCGTTTCGTTCATTTTCTCTTTTTATTTAATGGTTGCTTCTAAGTAATCAATTAATGGTTTACTGATATCTGTTGCAGAACCATTTTCTCCTGAATTTTCAACCATAATCATTGTTAAGAATTTATTGTTACTACGATCTAACGTTAGAAGGAAACTGTTTTCTTTGCCATCTGTATCTTGTTTATCTTTTATTTCAGCTGTTCCTGTTTTAGCAGCCAATGAGAAGTTCGGATTGTACATATTATAAACATAACCTGAAGGATCTTCCACACTACCTAAAAGATCTGTGGCAATTGTATTCGCTGCGTTGGCGCTGATTACATTGTCTTTTTTCTTCGTTTCTTTGTCTAAAACTAGTTTTGGATAGACTAATGTTCCATTATTTTGGAAAACACTATACATGGTAGCTTGCTGGATTGGCGAAATTAACAATTGACCTTGACCGTAGCCCGTATCTGCTAAAAGAATTTCAGAATTAAATTTATCTTCATTTGAAATTTGAGCAGGCGTCATGGCAATTGGTAAATCTAGTTCCTCACCGAAAATGAATTTATTAAGACCCGCTCTAAATTTGTCTTCCCCCATCCGTAATGTTTGTTGGGCAAAATAAATATTATCTGAATTAACTAAAGCGGTACGCAGATTGACTGGACTTGCTTCTTTTACACGTGTCGCAAAATAGCCGCCCCAAGATTTATCTTTTTGCCATTTCAAACCATTAATTTCTAGCTCTTCATCTGGCTTCAATGTCCCTGCATCTAAACCAATGGCCCCGGTAATTGTTTTAAAGGTAGAGCCTGGTGCATAGCCTGTCGCAAAACGTGCTGTGAATGGTAAATCTTTGTTGTTATTGTAAGCATCATATTCTTTTTGAGAAATGCCATTGGCCATTTTATTAGGATCATACGAAGGTGAACTAACCGTTGCTAATAAATCGCCTTTTTGAGGATCGGTAATGACCGCACTACCAGGGCGTTTGTCAAATATAGCAAAGGCTTGTTGTTGTACGCCACTGTCAATCGTTAATTTAATCGTTTGACCATCTTTTTTCTCTTTGGTTTGTAAAGCTTTTTTGACATTCTCTTTGTCATCTAAAATAACTAGTGAGCCACCATCTTGCCCTCTTAATTCTTTATCAAACGCTCGTTCTAAGCCAGTTTTACCAATTACGCCCGTACTACTTAACTCTGGATTTTTTTCAATATCTTCTGCAGTAATGGTGCCCGTATACCCGATTAATTGCGCAGCTGCTTCCCCCAGCGGATAATAACGTGACTCTGTATCTTTTGTCGCAACCCCTGTTGGTAATTCTGTCACTGGTTCAGAAGCGACTGTGATTGGTACAAAGGAGTCTGCTTGGACCCATCCTTGGCTTAACTTTTGATTGATTTCATCAATAGAAACGCCGAACTTATCACTAAAAGCTTTGATATTGGCTGTTTTTTCTGCGCCAAAACCGAGTTTGCCAGGCACTACGCCCACTTCGTCAAACACTTTGTTAATTGCTAGCCCACTACCATTACGATCGACAATTTCTCCACGTTTGGCATTATCTACTTGAATCGAAATTTTATCATTTCCTGACATATCTGGAAAAATTAAAGACGGCTTCCAAGCGATTTGGTAGGTATCGCCTTTCTTGGCGATACTTGATTGATAAGACAAATCTTTCATTTCGCCTAAAGGAGTGCTCATCGATAATTTATAGGTAAATGTGTATTGATTGTCTTTCGCCTTTTTGACTTGAACATCACTAGCTTTGACTCCTTCTGCTTGAATCCCTGAATAAATTGCTTGGTATTTTTCAACAACAGATTTAGTATCATAGCCATTTTTCTTTAAGCTAGCTTCTTGAACAACGGACGGTAACTTATCAAATTCCTGTTTTGACAATACGTTTAAAAATGTAGTAGCTGTTTTCTTCGCTTCGGCTAATTCTTGTTTGGCTTGCCATTGACTATAAGCATAATACCCGCCACCGGCAGCAGCGATTAGAACCAAGGCAGAAACACCAAGAATAAGTGGTTTTTTTGAAGATTTTTTATTACGATTGCTTCGTTCCATTCAATAATCCCCTAACTATATAATATGTCTTTTCTTCTATTATACGTAACTTTTTTTTAAATGCTTGTGTTTCACCTATACTTTTTTTAATTTCTTAATAAAGTTTGATCAATTTTTTCCATTTCATCAGGCTTTCGTTGGATTTCTCTGCATTCATTGTGTGGTATACTAGCTTTAACAATTAGTTTTTTATTAGGAGGAATGAACATGGGACTTATTAAAGCAGCAACAAGTTCAGTTGGCGGTGGCTTGGCCGATCAATGGCTAGAGGTTATTGAACCTGATAATATGGGGGACACAACCGTCATGACAAAAGGTGTTTTTGTGCGTAAAGATGATAAACGTGGTTCTAATCGTAAAGGAACGGACGATGTTTTAACAGATGGTTCTGTTGTACATGTCTATCCCAACATGATGATGCTTCTTGTCGATGGGGGCAAAATCATCGATTACACTGCTGAAGAAGGCTATTATACAGTCAAAAATGATTCTGCGCCTTCAATGTTTAACGGTTCTTTAAAAGATGCGATTGCAGAAACCTTCAGTCGTTTCAAATTTGGTGGCGTAACTCCACAAAAACAACAAGTTTTTTATATTAACTTGCAAGAAATTAAAGGCATTAAATTTGGAACACCTGCGCCATTAAACTATTTTGATAATTTTTATAATGCCGAACTTTTCTTACGTGCACACGGAAATTACTCAATTAAAATTACAGATCCTTTACTATTTTATACTAATGCGATTCCTAAAAATCAAACGCAAGTAGATATTAATGATATTAATGAACAATATTTGGCAGAGTTCATTACAGCATTACAAGCAGCAATCAATCAAATGTCTGCTGATGGGCAGCGTATTTCTTATGTTCCCTCAAAAAGTGTTGAATTAAGCAAATATATGCAAACTGCGCTTGATGAGGATTGGCGCACCAATCGCGGCATGGAAATTGTTTCTGTAGCAGTTGCAAGCATTTCTTATACAGATGATTCAACAAAATTAATCAACATGCGAAATGAAGGAGCTATGCTCAGCGATCCAGGTGTTCGCGAAGGCTATGTTCAAGGTTCCTTGGCTCGTGGTATGGAGGCTGCTGGTAAAAATGAAGGTGGCGCTATGAGCGGCTTTATGGGCGTTGGTATGGGCATGAATGCGAATGGCAACTACTTTGCGCAAGCGTCTCAAACAAACCAACAACAAATGCAAGAAAAACAAAACCAGCAAAACGCACAAGGGGCTACAGACACTTGGACTTGCCCACAATGTGGGACTGAAAACACTGGGAAGTTTTGTTCAAACTGTGGTACACCAAAACCAACAAACGAGAAACCAAAATTAGAAATGAAATGTAGTGAATGTAGCGAAATTGTTGACTTAAGTAATGGTATTCCTAAGTTCTGTCCACATTGTGGTAAACCATTCCAAGGGGTTCCTTTATAAGCAAGTAGTGAACAATTAAAGAAAAGGGTCAGGCACAAGTCTACCCTTTTTCTTTGAATCAGATTCATGTTATTTACTCACTCTATTAGAAAGGACGGTTGCAATGGAAACAACATTTACCCATAAATGCCCCAACTGTGGCGGCCCGCTCTTATTTAATCCCAAAGATCAAAAATTTCATTGTGAATATTGTTTAAATATTTACACGGAAGAAGAAGTGACTCGTTATGAGCAACAGCAACATGAGGCGCATTTAGAGAATCCCTCAACAACGACTGCCGAGGAAAATTTGACTTTCACGGCGGAAGAAGAATCCTCCGCTACGCAACAAACAGAGACCACTGAGAATGAAGCAGCTGCAGATGCAGGCACAATGGAAATTTTTAATTGTCCAAGCTGTGGCGCTCAAATTGTCACCGATGCAACAACGGCAGCCACATACTGTTATTATTGCCATAATCCAGTTGTCTTGGCTGGTCGATTAAGTGGCGAATTTTTACCAGAAAACGTCTTACCCTTTACAATTGAAAAAGACGAAGCGATTGAAAAATTTCTCGCTTGGACCAAGAAAAAATGGTTCATTCCTCGAGATTTTTTCAGCAAAAATCAAATTGATAAATTAACTGGGGTTTACTTCCCCTATTGGGTCGTTGATGCAGAAGTCGACGGACAACTGCAAGCTACTGGCACAAGTATTCGCATTTGGCGCGTAGGTGATATTGAATACACCGAAACAAAACGTTTCAATGTGGGACGTTCAGGAAAATTATCGTTTAAAGAATTAGTTAAAAATGCCTTGTCAAAAAACGTCCAACAAAAAATGGTGGAAGGTGTTCAACCATTTTTAATTGATCAAGCAGTGCCTTTCAAAAGCCAATACCTAGCAGGTTTTCAAGCAGAAAAACGCGATATTGAATATGAAGCAATCAAAAAACACGTCCAACAAGAATTACAAGATTATTCGGAATCATTGTTACGGGACTCTGCTTCTGGTTATACTACGTTGACAAATGTTCGCACGGATATTTCTCTAAACCAAGAAAATAATCACTATATGCTTTTGCCAATTTGGTTAGTCACCTATCGCAGTCAGGAACAATCAAAAAAAGTTTATTATTATGCCATGAATGGACAAACAGGTAAAGTAAGCGGTGTGCTTCCAATTAGTTACACTCGTTTAGGACTAGCAACTTTAGGCATTTTCGCTGGACTCTTAGCACTCTTTTTATTAGGAGGTTATTTCCTATGAAAAAACGACTTTTACCTATTTTTTTCCTAATACTTCTTACCTTTGGCCTTGCCCTACCCGTTTCGGCAGCTGAAAATTCAATTGATGATGACGCACAATTACTGACACCTGATCAAATCAACCAACTAAAGCAAGAGATACAACCTTTAGAAGAAAAAACAAAAGCCTCTGTCTTTATTGTGACCACAAATAATAATACCTATGGCGATGAACAAGAATATGCAGATCATTATCTTTTAAATAAAGTTGGCAAGGACCAAAATGCGATTCTTTTTCTCATTGATATGGACTTACGGAAAGTCTACATCTCTACTTCTGGAAACATGATTGATTATATGACGGGTGCACGAATTGATGATACCTTAGATAAAGTAATGGATGGGGTGAGTCAAGGAAATTATTTCGCGGCTGCTCAAACCTTTGTTCAGGAAACTCAAACATTTGTTGATAAAGGGGTTCCTGGGGGGCACTATCGTGTGGATAGCGAAACAGGTAAAATCACCCGTTATAAAGTCATTACCCCTCTGGAAATGGTAATTGCTTTTGCTGCTGCGCTAATACTCAGCTTGGTCTTCTTAGGCATCAATATTTCTAAATACCAATTAAAATTTTCAAGTTATCAATATCCCTTTAGGGAAAAAACAACTTTAAACTTAACCTCCCGCACAGATCAGTTAACCAACTCTTTCATCACTACGCGTCGTATTCCTAAAAACAATGGCGGCAGTGGTGGAATGGGCGGTGGTGGTAGCACCACCCACTCAACTGGCGGCGGCACATTCGGTGGCGGCGGTCGAAGTTTTTAGATTTTTCGTAGAAATACCAACTCCTATAAAGAGTGATAAAAACCAACCGATTGAACCAAAACTATTTGATTCACAAAAAAACTCACCTAGCACTATTGAAGACGTAATGGCTTAGTTAAGAAATTTAAAACTGTTAGTTGATGAAGGAATTCTAACAGAAGAAGAATTTCAACAAAAGAAACGGCAATTGCTTCAATTAGATTAATAAAAAAATCCTGAAAAGACTCGTCATCTTTTCAGGATTTTTTTCTTCTTGGTATTTTCCCATAATTCTTGATAAGGTATTTCATGGATATCACGAAAATAAGCTACTTCAAACTTTTCAAAATCAGTTGACTGGCAGTTGCCGGTTAAAACACCAATTCCTGCTTTGCCATGACACGTTCCCATGAAAACATCCACGAGCGAATCACCTACCATAATTACTTCTGTCGCCTTCAATTGACATGACTGACAAAAGGCTTGGAGCATGTCCGCATCTGGTTTCGGTAAGTAACGATCTCCTGTCGCAATAAAATCAAACATTTCTGTTAAACCAAGATATTCCATAATCAACATAGTCGCTGGCAAAGTATCTGAAGTTGCTAATCCAATTTTATAGTTCTTCCGTTTTAGCTCAAGAAATAACTGTTTTAAATCACCAATTGGTTCAATCTTTTTCAGATTTTTTCGTAAATAATCATAAAAAAATTGTTCCAGCCATCGACTGCTGATTCCCTGTTCGACTAATTCCTCAAATTGCGCCAATTCCTGATAAAGTTCCTGATAAAGGACTTCATCAAGTAAATGTTCTTGCAAAAAACGTTGCTCCTGAATAGCTAATATCTTTTTTATTTCTGCTGAATGATGAGGGGCTAACATACTTAGTGTTTCAAAACAAGCTTGCAAACCTGCTTGCCAAAGAGTGTCAAAACGAATACACGTACCATCTTTATCAAATAAAATTCCTCGATTTTCCATGAAAGAACACCTCAAAACGTTTGCTTTGCTTCCTATTTGTTTCTTCAAGTATACTAATCATTTATTTGATTTTGATATTCTTTTTGTATCATTTGTGTAAAAAAATATAAAAAAACAACGAATTTAGAAAAATTCGTTGCTTTTTTATTAATCAATCACTTTTTTCACTTTGAATTCTTTTGTTTCAGCAGATGGTTCTGTTTGATCAGCTAATTCAAATAAAATATGGGTACCATTTTCTTCATCTTCAACGATAATCAGTTTTCCTGGAATCTTTCGAGTATCTTTCGCAATTTGGGCTTCTTTAATTAATTCTTTTTGATCTCTTTTTGAAGCAAGGGCATTTCCTAAATTAAAAAAGACAGTTTCTTCCATAATTAACCACTCACTTTCTCTACTTTTCTTAAGTCAATTATAGCATATCCCTAGAAAAAGTGGCAGCTTGTGTCCTTTTACTTTCATTTAAGCATCAATAATCAAAGAATAAGCATAAGGACTTTCATAAATTCCTGAAGTATAATAATTGAGCCTCTTTTTAAATAGCGGGCCGTCAATTACCAACGTATGGTACTCCCCGTTTTCTCCGCAAATATCTAATTGATGCTCTTTAAGGTACGTGATAAATGTTTCATCTAACGGTTCTCCTAAAAATTTTATTGGAATACCAGCCTCTTTGCTGACCGTTTTGATAATTGCTGTGTACCCTTTTGCCAAGAATTCTTTCACAAGTGCTTCGCGATTCTCCTGCCAAAGAGGTAATTGTGGCTCAAGCCCAGCACTTAATGCAACTTGGCGATCCCAAGCACCATTTTGTTCAATATCTATATCGCCAAAACAAACCGTTTCTGCACCTAATTTTTTGGTTTCCTGCAGTGCCTCAACCACTTTTTCTGTGTAATTTGTTTCATTGTTATGTGATATAACAAGTGGTAAATCTAACGCTTCGGCTGCTGCTTCTAAGACGGAGATTGGTATGCCGTGAAACCAAGAACGATTAATTTCATCACTTAATGTTGTCACTAACGCAACTGGCTGATTTCCTGCTTGTATCAATCGATCCATCGCCAATAAACAATCTTTACCAGAGCTATAACTTAAACAAAATTTTTTCATAAACGTTCCCTCTTTTCTCTATGACTATACCTCAAAACAATACATCCGTATACATATTTATTATTTAAGTATAACTAATACTGAATAGTTATTTGAATCAAAACATGGTATAAAATAGAGGTAAAGCAAGCTTTATTCACTTCTTTATATCTCTTTTCAACGGATGATCAGCTGGCGGAAACCAGCTGATCTTTTTTTCAAAAAACACAGCTATCTTTTGCAGTTTTCTTTTCCTCATGTTATAAAGAGAGGGTAGGAAGCATTTATTCACTTCTTTACAAATCTATCTTAGTCTTAGACAGTCGGCGGAAAACGACT
>OGSU01000405.1_pt1 | contig 19272 bp, 18 predicted proteins | sample 1573911 | NCBI WGS metagenome assembly OGSU01 (sample SAMN03295839, study PRJEB24534) | human gut metagenome | isolation source: fecal sample 7 from infant 5 | host: Homo sapiens | place: USA: Pittsburgh, PA | collected 2014-07 | reverse complement strand
GGGGTTGGCGAACGATGTTTGTGGTGATTGGTTTAGCCGGGATCGTGGTCGGCCTGTGCTGGTATGTGGGCTACCGTAACCGTCGGCAGTTTACCCTGCAGGAGGAGGAGCAGCAGTATCTGGCCAGTGAGGAGGCGGCCCGCCCGGCGCTGAAGTTTAGCGAATGGCTGGCTCTGTTTAAACGGCGGACTACCTGGGGGATGATCCTCGGCTTTTCCGGTGTGAACTACACCGGCTGGCTGTATATCGCCTGGTTGCCCGGCTATTTGCAGGCGCAGCAGGGGTTAAGCCTGGCCCGTACCGGCTGGGTGGCGGCGATCCCGTTTCTTGCCGCGGCGGTGGGGATGTGGGTCAACGGCCTGGTGGTCGATGCCCTGGCGCGCAGAGGCTACGATCAGGCGAAAACCCGCAAAACGGCGATTGTTATCGGTCTGGTGCTGTCGGCGCTGGGCACCTTGCTGGTGGTGCAATCGTCCACGCCAGCCCAGGCGGTGGCTTTTATCTCCATGGCGCTGTTTTGCGTTCATTTTGCCGGGACGTCCGCCTGGGGGCTGGTGCAGGTAATGGTGGCGGAGCATAAAGTGGCTTCGGTGGCGGCGATCCAGAACTTCGGCAGCTTTGTGTTTGCCTCTTTCGCGCCGATCGTGACCGGCTGGGTAGTGGATACGACTCACTCTTTCAATCTGGCGCTGGTGATCGCCGCCGGGGTGACCTTTGCCGGGGCGCTGTGCTACTTCTTTATCGTCAAAACTCGCATCGATTAGCAACGCTCGGCGATTCGTCAACAGCAGGCCCGCAGGGACGCGCGGCCGCCATGTTCTTCTCCTCCCGTTACCTGCGCTATCCTGTCACTGCGGCGATTGCAGCCATGTGCCCCGTGCTTTATCAGGTGAGATCTTCTTGTATGGTAGTTGACAGAAATCAAAGATGTTATACCAATTGCGTGAGATGGTTGAGGCACAAAGGCATTCTCCTCGAGAGTTCTCCCCGAGAATGGTTGATGGGCTACATAACAACGAGAGTCATCATGGAAAACACCCTCTTAACCGCTAACGCCACGCTGCCGACCTACGATCGCAGCGCACTGATCCCCCGTATCGTTCATCTTGGTTTTGGCGCGTTTCATCGCGCTCATCAGGCTGTGTATGCCGATATACTGGCCAGCGAGCACGGCAGCGACTGGGGCTACACCGAAGTTAATCTGATTGGCGGCGAGCAGCAGATCGCCGATCTCCAGCAGCAGGATCTGCTGTATACCGTCGCCGAAATGTCCGCCGACGCCTGGACCGCGCGCGTGGTTGGTGTGGTGAAGCAGGCGCTGCACGCCGGGGTTGATGGTCTCGAAGCGGTGCTGGCGGCGATGTGCCAGCCACAGGTGGCCATTGTCTCCCTGACGATTACTGAGAAAGGCTATTGCCATTCGCCAGCCAGCGGCGAACTGCAGCTCGATCACCCGCTGATCGCCGCCGATTTGCATAACCCGCACCAGCCAAAATCGGCGGCGGGGGTAGTGGTGGAGGCCTTATCTCGCCGCCGGGCGGCCGGCCTGCCTGCTTTTACCGTGATGTCCTGCGATAACATGCCGGAAAATGGTCACGTGATGCGCAACGTCGTCTGCGCCTACGCCCGGGCTTTAGACGAGGATCTTGCCGCATGGATAGAGCAGAATGTCACCTTTCCGTCGACCATGGTGGACCGGATTGTCCCGGCGGTGACTGCCGAAACCCTCGATAAAATTACCCAGCTGACCGGGGTGCGCGACCCGGCCGGGGTGGCCTGCGAACCTTTCCGTCAGTGGGTGATTGAGGATGACTTTGTTGCCGGACGTCCGCAGTGGGAGAAAGCGGGAGCGGAACTGGTCGCCGACGTGGTGCCTTTCGAAGAGATGAAGCTGAGAATGCTCAATGGTAGCCATTCGTTCCTCGCTTATCTCGGCTATCTGGCCGGTTATCAGCATATCAACGACTGTATGCAGGACGATAACTACCGTCGCGCGGCGCTGTCGTTGATGCTGGACGAACAGGCACCAACGCTGAAGGTGCAGGGGGTGGATCTGTCACGCTATGCCAGTTTGCTGATTGACCGTTACTGCAATCCGGCGCTGAAGCACCGCACCTGGCAGATAGCCATGGACGGCAGCCAGAAGTTGCCCCAGCGCATGCTGGACTCAATACGCTGGCATCTGGTGCATCAGCGTGATTTTACACTGCTGGCGCTGGGCGTGGCAGGGTGGATGCGCTACGTTGGCGGCGTTGACGATGCGGGCCAGGCAATCGAGATATGCGACCCGTTGTTGCCGGTTATCCAGCAAGCGGTGGCTGCCAGCGCCGATGGCGAAGCGCGAGTCAAAGCGCTGCTGGGTATTGAGGCGATTTTCGGCGTCGAACTGCCGCAGGAGTCACGCTTTGTCACGGCGGTGACCCGCGCCTACTTAGCGCTGCAGCGGCAGGGGGGTAAAGCTACCGTCGCCGCGTGGGCCGCCGCGCAATAATCTTTTTCCGGTGTCGGTCCCGGGGTCGACACCGGCTCTTCAGTTATTTCTACGATACTCCGCTGATGTCTATTTTTTGCTAGCGATCGGTTTTAGCAGACGCAGAATATGATCGAACGCAATGTCTATACATAACTCTATATTTCCCTGATTTACTAAAGATAATTAGCTGTTATTTTTCCGAACAATGACTGGTATTTCACCGCAATAATGGCATAGTTAAGTTATTGAAAAAGAACTTTCTCTGCAAAAGGAGTACGGGCCATGTATAAAAAAATTTTATTGCCTGTTGATGTCTTTGAAATGGATTTAAGCGATAAAGCGGTGCGTCACGCGGAATTTCTCGCTTCGGCCGAAAATGGCGAGATCACCTTGCTCAACGTTCTGCCGAACAGCAGCCGTTCGCTATTGCGCGGTTTTACGGCGGATATTCGTAAGTTTGAAGCCTATATGAAAGAAGAGTCGGAGAAAAAAATGCGCGAGGTGGCGCGACTGTTCGCCATCCCCATGACGCGGATCCATACCCGCGTAGTCTTTGGCAACGTGCGTGACGAAATTCTGGCTCTCAGTAACAACGAAGAGTTCGATGTCATTGTGATTGGTTCCCGCAAACCGGGGATCTCCACCCATCTGCTGGGCTCCAACGCCGAGTCAATTCTGCGCTACGCCAAAACGCCGGTATTGGTCGTTAGATAATCCCTTCAATGACGACGGCTGCGTCGGCCATGCCGGCAGCCGTCTGACTCTTATTCTTCACTAAACCAGTCGCGGTTCTCCTGGCGAATCAGCAGTACGGATTCGCTGATTTCATGCAAATGGATACTCATGGCTTTTTCTACCGCCTCGGCATCGCGTTTTTCCAGCGCGGTGAAAATCTCATGATGCTGTCGCAGAAGCATCTCCGGAGAGGTGACATGGTCCAGACTCATATAGCGGACGCGATCGATGGCGGCTTTAATATTTTCCACCGTCTCCCAGGCCAGCTGACAGTCGGCAATAATCGACAGCTTCTGGTGAAATTCATCATCGAGCAGGAAAAAGTCGTTTAACTGCTGCCGATCAACGGCAATACGCTGCTGGTGAAGATTCTGTTCCAGCTGATAAAGTTGCTCTTCGTTAATCATGCCGGCGGCACGGCGAACCACCGCGCACTCGATCGCCTGGCGGACGAAGCAACCATTACGCACCTGCGACAATGAGATTTTATTGACGTAGCTACCGCGCTGGGGACGAATCTGGATAAGTCCGTTTTCCGCCAGCTTAATGAAGGCTTCGCGCACCGGCTGACGAGACACCGCAAAACGCACGGAGACTTCTTTCTCCGACAGCGGTGTACCAGGCGGGATCAGGCAGTGAACGATATCCCGGCGGAGGATGCGATAAATTTGCTGATTGACGGGTTGCGTCGGATTCAGTTGCGATTCTGCGGCCATTGATGGTTACTTTTTAGGGGGTTATGCGCACTATTTTACGCGTTTTTTGCGTTTCCGCCCATACCCGGCCCGCAGGCCGGGTGGCTGACGGTTAGCCCTGACGGTGAACGCTGAGTCCGGCAAAGCTCTGACTCACCGGCATCATCTCCAGGGTGTTGATGTTGACATGTTTCGGCAGGGTGGCGACCCACCAGACCGCCTCGGTCACATCTTCCGGCGTTAGCGCTTGGGTATTTTCGTAAGCTTTTTCGGCTTTAGCGTCATCGCCCTTAAAGCGGACGTTAGAAAACTCGGTGCCGCCCACCAGACCCGGCTCGATGTCGGTCACGCGCACCGCGGTGCCGTGCAGGTCGGTACGAAGATTGAGGCTAAACTGACGGACAAAGGCTTTGGTCGCCCCATAGACGTTTCCGCCGGCGTAAGGCCAGCTGCCTGCCGTAGAGCCGATATTGATGATATGGCCGCGATTGCGCTCAACCATCCCCGGCAGCACGGCGCGGGTCATGTACACCAGCCCTTTATTATTGGTGTCGATCATATCTTCCCAGTCTTCCACACTGGCGCGGTGCGACGGCTCCAGACCAAGCGCCAGGCCGGCGTTGTTCACCAGCACATCGATAGCCTGCCACTCGGCCGGCAGGTCAGCAATCAGCGTCTCAATGGCGGCGCGGTTGCGGACGTCAAGTTGCGCGATATAAAGGTTATCGCCCAGCTCGTCTTTCAGCGTCTTCAGGCGCTCTTCACGACGACCGGTGGCAATCACTTTATGACCGTTAGCGATAAAACGGCGAGTAATACTTTCACCAAAACCGGCGGTGGCGCCGGTGACCATGATAATCATCTTACTGTTCCTCAACGCTTTTTGTGTTTTCATACCATAGCACGCACAGGCGGCGACCGGTAACGGAAATCATTGCGACCCCTTAAGGAGAGGCCTAATCTTACAGCATTAGCCTGTACAGGAGAGAAAGATGTCCGAACGAAACCCCTTTTTTAGCGTCAGTACGTTGCCTTACCAGGCGCCGCCGTTCGATGTGATTGACGACAGCCACTATCGCCCGGCGTTTGATGAGGGCGTCCGGCAGCAGCGGGCCGAAATTCGCGCTATTATCGACAATCCGCAGCCGGCTAGTTTCGCCAACACGCTCGAGGCGCTGGAGCAGAGTGGTCAGCTGCTGGCGCGGGTGACGCGGGTCTTTTTCGCCATGGCTGGCGCCCATACCAATCCTTATATTCAATCACTGGATGAACAATTTTCCGCCGAACTCGCCGAGCTGGGGAATGACATCTGGCTTAATGCGGCCTTGTTTCAGCGCGTGAACAGCGTCTACGAGCAGCGCGACGCGCTGGCGCTGGACAGCGAGTCCTATCGTCTCCTGACCCTGACGTGGCAACGTTTTGTTCACGCCGGGGCGACGCTGGCTCCCGAGCAGCAGGCGGCGCTGCGCACACTGAACACCGAAGCGGCTACGCTGCAAAGTCAGTTCCAGCAGCGACTGCTGGGAGCGGCAAAAAGCGGCGGCCTGGTGGTTGATTACCGGCATCAACTGGCTGGCCTGAGCGATGAGGAGATAGCGGCGGCGGCTGACGCAGCGCGTGAAAGAGGGCTTAGCGACCGCTGGTTGCTGACGCTGACCAATACCACCCAGCAGCCACAGCTGCTTGCGCTGCGCGACCGGCAAACGCGGGAGAATCTCTTCGCCGCCGGCTGGACCCGCAATCAGCAGGGCGATGAGCATGATACGCGTGCCCTGGTACTGCGGCTGGCGGCGATCCGCGCGCAGCAGGCTGAGCTGTTGGGCGCCGCTGATTACGCCAGCTGGGCGCTGACCGATCAAATGGCGGCTTCCCCGGCGGAGGCATTGGGCTTTATGCGCCGGATAGCGCCGGCGGCGCGGGCGCGGGCGGAACGAGAGCTGGCGGACATCCAGCAGGTGATCGACAACGAAGGCGGGGGTTTTCGCGCGACGGCATGGGACTGGCTTTACTACAGCGAGCAGGTGCGGCGGGCTGCCTATGCCATTGACGACGCGCAGCTCAAACCCTATTTTGCCCTCGAGCGGGTGCTGCAAGACGGTGTATTCTGGACGGCCTCGCAGCTCTTTGGTCTGCGCTTTGTTGAGCGCTTCGATATACCGGTCTATCACCCGGATGTGCGGGTCTGGGAGATATTCGATCACAACGGCGAAGGGATGGCGCTGTTTTACGGTGACTACTACGCTCGTGACTCAAAGAGCGGCGGCGCATGGATGGATGTGTTTGTCGAACAGTCGACTCTGCGCGCGCAGCGCCCGGTTATCTACAATGTCTGCAACTACGTCCGCCCGCAGGCAGGGCAGAGCGCGCTGCTGTCGTGGGATGAGGTGATCACCCTGTTTCATGAGTTCGGCCATACCCTGCATGGGCTGTTCGCCAGCCAGCGCTACGCCAGTCTCTCGGGGACCAATACGCCGCGCGATTTTGTCGAATTTCCTTCGCAGATCTTCGAACACTGGGCCAGCCAGCCGCAGGTGTTTGCCCACTACGCGAAGCACTACCAGTCCGGGGAGCCGATGCCGCAGGCGCTACGCGACAATATGTTGCGTGCGGCAACCTTCAATAAAGGGTACGACATGAGCGAGCTGTTGGCTGCTGCGTTACTCGATATGCGGTGGCATAGCCTGTCGACCTCGGCATTACCGGAGGAGGTGGACGCGTTTGAGCAGCTGGTGCTTCGGGAAGAGAACCTGGATCTGGCGGCGGTCCCCCCGCGCTATCGCAGCAGCTATTTCTCCCATATCTTCGGCGGCGGCTATGCGGCAGGCTATTACGCCTATCTGTGGACCCAGATGCTGGCCGACGACGGCTATCAATGGTTCGTGGAGCAGGGCGGTTTGACCCGTGAGAACGGTCAGCGTTTCCGTGAGGCGATTTTATCACGCGGGAACAGCACTGATTTAGCTGAACTGTATCGCCAGTGGCGCGGACACGATCCGCAGATTGAGCCGATGCTGAAAAATCGCGGGTTGAGTGCGTAGGGCAATTTTAGTCTGACAAGATAACCGGGCGCGCTGCCCGGTTTTTTGTCTGATCTAGTCGTAACCTTATATTTCTTTTACCTCACGCTGCCTAAATCTCTATCGCTCTCTCTCCCTTTAAGCATTAACGTGGCTTCTTCGATACGAATGAAGCGCCCGGAATCATCTATTTCAGCGAACATATAAACTTCCATGTCCACCTCTTCTCCGCTGCGCCTGGTGCACAGAACGCGATGCCTTGTGGCATAAAGATTCCCGTTACGAAGTTCGTCATGTAACTCAATTTTAGCGAAGGCGATAATTTCCCGGAGTCTACGCGCATGCTGAGCAAAGCCATCTAATCCTTCCCACTTGTTATCAGTACGCTGCCGATAACCGGGACTAAAATAGCGACTGAGTATCCGATCCAGTGGTATCTGTTGGTGGTTGATAATGTCATCCAATACCCTAGTAATAGTAATCATTTTGATGGTTAGTCCTCTGTGAAAGCGATGAATACTTTACAATCGACTAACTGGCTTCAGAACGGTATAAAAGACATTAAACACCTCAAACACGCCAATATGCACGATCCATTGATTCCATTCGAACCGGTGTTTTCCCCCCAGGGACCCACTTTACTCGTCGCGGTACGTCAGGCTGAGGTAATACGGGAGACTCCACGCCACCATCACAGCTGTGGGCAGTTAATCGGTGCCATACGTGGGCTACTTACGGTCGATGGCGGTGATTGTCGCTGGGTGGTACCGGCAACACATGCCGTCTGGATACCGCTAGGTGTTCCGCACGGCCTGCGCTCGCACGGTCCATATTCAGGATGGAGTGTTTATGTTTCTGCCAAAGCCTGTGGCGAGCTACCTGATAAGCCATCTGTTCTCTCAATGACAAATCTGCTGCGTGAAGCGATAACGCGAGCGGCTGCATGGCAAGGTGTAGAGCTTAATGCGTCCCAAAAACGTTTAGCTGGCGTTATTCTTGATGAAATTGGTTCCCTTCCCAGGGTTAATCTTGGGCTTCCAATGCCGCAAGATAGCCGATTGCTCAGAATCGCGCAGGCGCTGTCAGCAAACCCGGACGACGGGCGCAGGTTGGAAGAATGGGCAGCCTGGGCCGGCATGTCATCACGCACGCTCACGCGACGATTCCGAGCCGAAACGGGTTTTAGCTTCAATGAATGGCGACAGCGGATACGCTTACTCAGGGCTCTTGAGCTTCTGGCTGCCGGCAAGCCAGTGACGGCGATAGCGCTGGATCTGGGATATGACAATGTGAGTGCCTTCATAGCCTTGTTCCGTCGGATGTTCGGCACTACTCCAGGGCGGTATAAAATTTAATTATCTCTTCGCTGAACATGATGCGTTATCCGCCGCTTTGATTACGTTTGTCATGGGCTGAGAGGGGCAAGTAATTCGGGCCCCTGATTTTTCACATTGCCGACCGCCCGCGTTACCGGGTGCCAGGTAAAATCGTCGGCGGAAACGGCTCCGTCGCTGGCTATCTCCGCCGCTTCCGCGCCGGTGACATCCTGCCTCATCCATTCCCGGGCGGCTTCAGGCGCCAGGACCAACGGCCGACGGTCATGAATATCGACAAGACCGCGATCGGCGGCGGCCGTCACGATCAAGAATCCTTCGGCATGGTCCCCACGTTCGAACGGAGTCCGACCAATCGCGGCCATAAAAATTGGCTGGCCATCCTTACGCTGGATAAAGTATGGCTGCTTTGTATTTCCTTCCTTTTTCCACTCAAACCAGCCGTCGGCGAAGCAGATCGCCCGTCCGTGCTCCCACAGCGGCTTGAACATCCTGCTGGAGGCTGCAGTCTCAACCCGGGCATTAATCAGCGGCGGTTTATCCCACCATCCTGGCGCATAGCCCCAGTAAACGGCATCGAGATGGAGTTGCTCATCGCGTTCATTGAGGAGTAAAACTTTTGTCCCGGGCGCGACGTTATAGCGCCCGATAGGCGCCGGGTCCCAGGCAATATCTCGTTCGGCCGCTTCCACGAGATGCGCCAGGTATTCCTCCCGGCTTTGCGCTTGCGCAAAACGTCCGCACATAGCCACCTCCAGCGTGATGTCTGACTAACAGTATAGATCAGCTGCAAAACGGTGTTTTCACCTGCCCAAATACCACGCTCCTTCCACGTTAGTAGACCATTATTTCAGGCCATCATCTTGCCTGACGTCGCGACAGTACACGCTGGGCGTTAGGCCTGGCATTGTCCGTTTATGCTTCATCGTTATTACCCTAACGCCTGTCTGATAAAGGAAATCGTTTTTACTCTTTTTATTATCTTTCAGAATTATCGCACGGAGTTTTACCTTTGTCTGAAATGGTTGTCGCTGGGTTGTATTTGAAAACATCCACCCCTTATTATTTAAAAAATCATCTTTATCTTTTAAAAGGTTGTTATGAGTAACTTACTATTATTAGTCCTGGCGGTGGTGTTATTGTTTACATCTTTGTTTTTTGGCCTGTCCTATGTTAGAGAAAGAAGAAAAATGAAGATGCGCTTTAATAAATTCCGACGTTAACCGATCCTTCCTGCGGAAAGCGCAAGAGCAACAGATGAGAATCTCGTTAACTCTTGTTTGGTAGCTATTTGGAATTTTTTCATAATATTGATTTTGTGAGAGAAGACCGTCTTATGGCTGATGCCCAGTTCTTGCGCTATCTGCTGATTGTTCATTCCCGTTCTGATCGCATCGATAATATAAAGTTGTGATTTGGTCAAGGTTAACCGAGGGCATTTGACACAGCGTCTGCTGTCTTTTTCCAGCCCACCGCAACTAGATGTTGTCGACTCCGTCAGACGTTTTGCAATCTGATTTTTTACGCGGCGCAAGTCGCTGTTCATGCTGATAAAAGTGGCATCGCCAAGACAAAGTGGTAACTGTTCAACCTGCAAAGCGCTGTCGGTGGCGACGAAAATAAAAATAGACGTGTGCGGAGGAAGTTTTTTGAAAAACGGGTGGCATAGATAATGTTCACCAGCGGCCATTTCTGTGAACAGCATATCAATCGGACCTAATATATCTGTGGAATAGTCCACAACGGAATACGGTTCACGGATGTGTTCTTCCTTCGCGATCTCGCTAAGCAGTTCGCAAATTCCGCGATTAAGAAATATGTTTTCAGTGTTAATTAAAATATCAGGCATAGTCATGGCGATCGTGAAAGTTGTCATGCATTTTAAGTGGAGAACATTAAATGCGTATGCCTTTAGGATATTTCTAATAATCAACAAATGCAATAAGTCTAATTTTGGACTTTGAGCTGGCGAGTAAAATTAATGGTATATTAATCAATGGCTTATTTTTTAGCGTTGCGCGGGCATGACCGCTAATTTGGCACAAACTGCTTAAATTGCTTATATTGCATGCGTAAATTCTGGTCTCAAATATATTAATCAGGGTTACTTATTCACTGTATGAATTGCTTTTTCAAAAATACCTTTTGCAGGCGCGGGTCCTTGAGGAGATTGCGCCTGAGCGAAACCTGGGGTGGTCATTGATAAAAAGGGGCGGGGTAGACCCGCCGCTGCGGAGGGTGAACAGCAACGGCGTACAACAGAATCAGTTATCAGGATTGTTGGAAATGCTTTTCCACACCATTCCCAGGCCGATCAACATCGACGCGAAGAGGGCGAACAGGGTGGTTGAGATAAAAATGCTGGCCATGGCGGTGCCTCAGAAAGTGCGTATGCAGATCATTAGGCACGGTGTCGGATGAAAGGTTCCTTACCCGGCCGGGTATATTTTCACCAGCGGCGTCCGGTTGACGGCAACAAGGCGAATACCACGTCGAAGCGCCGCTGTTGGCAAGGGGATTCTGACAGGCAGCCGGGTTGCTAACCGCGCTGTTCAAGGGGAGAATACACAACGGCAAGGGGGGAGCGATTCGGACGTTGACATCCCCTTAAACAAGTTATATATACATGTCGCTTCTGTTTATTGAATGTTAAACAGCATCAGTTATGGGACTCAGAAGCGCCACAGCCCCCGCCGTCGGGCGGGGGTAACTTCGCCACCGGCATGCTTATTTTTCACTGAGGCTGGCGAAGAACATTTTTTTATTTCGGGTCTTGAAAAACGCGCCTTAGATATTATTTTATATAGCGGACAAGCAATGCTTGCCTTTATGTTGAGCTTTTGAATGGATATTCAGGAGGTTAATTATGGCACTCAAAACCTTGTCAGCACTCCCGGTATTTGCTGATTCTCTTTTTGCCGATCGCTTTAATCGTATTGACCGTCTTTTCAGCCAGTTAACGGGCGATACGCCGGTGGGCACTTTACCGGCTTATGATTTACAGAAAGTCGACGACAGCAATTTCCTGCTCAGCGTCAGCGTGCCTGGCTGGAAAGATGATGAGCTGGAAATAGAAACCGTAGGGGGGAATCTGCATATTTCCGGGAAACGCCAGGAAACCGATGCCTCGACAGACAGCGGTGAACGCTGGATTTATAAAGGTATCCGCCGCGCTAATTTCCAGCTCAGTTTCTCTCTTCCTGAACACGCCCAAATTAATCAGGCGCAGCTGGATAGCGGCATCTTAAAAATAGCCATCCACCAGGAAATCCCGGAGAGCGAAAAGCCACGTAAAATTGCGATCGAGAATCAGGGGCGCGTGATAGAACATAAAGTTTGATTCACCGTTGTTCCGACGATGTTACCTTAAAGGCCCGCCCTGCGGGCCTTTATCCTTTCCCCCTGAAAATATAAATGGCCCCCCGACGACAAAGAAATCGATATGCTATTCTGTTAACAGACGCAGTGAGTCTGCTATTTCTTTCAATTTCGGCGAGGAGGAAGAATGACTGACGAGATCGATAGCGACGCAAACAATACGCATGAACTAACCGCTGAAGTGGCTCGGGCGCTGATCGCGCGCGGTTGGCGACTGACCACGGCGGAGTCCTGCACCGGAGGGAATCTGGCGGCAGCGCTCTGTGCCCAGGCGGATACCGCGGCATTTTATGATACCGGCGTAGTGACCTTCAGCGATGAAGCCAAGCGCAACGTGCTGCAGGTTCGCGCGGAAACCCTGGCGGTACACAGCGCCGTCAGCGAAGCCTGCGTTCAGGAGATGTCCTCTGGTATTCTGGCGCTCGCCGGGGCCGATATCGCCATCGCCGTCAGCGGCTACGCCGGACCGGAGGGCGGGGAAGATGGTACCCCCGCCGGCACGGTATGGTTTGCCTGGAATTTTCGCGGCCAGACTGAAACCAAACGGATGTGCTTTGCCGGCGACTGTGAGACCGTGGTGGCGAAAGCGGTACGATATGCCCTGGCGGCGCTGAGCGAAAAGCTTGCCCACTGGCAGTGACGATGCCCGGGGGCGCGGCCTTACAGGTCCATTGCCTGGCGCGCTACCGGCCAGCAAATCTCCCCGATGCCGTTAAGGCAGGGTCGGGAAAAGAGAAAGCCCTGAAACAGGCGTATGCCCACCGACTGCAGCCAGCACCACTCCTCCAGGGTTTCGACACCTTCAGCCACCACCGTAATGCCAAGATCCTCGCAGCAGCGGACGACCGAGGCGACAATCGCCTGTTTGGTGCCGCTAATATGGATATCGCGCACCAGTTCCGCATCCACTTTGATTTTATCAGGCTGAAAACGGGTCAGTAACGACAGGCCGGAATAACCTGCGCCAAAGTCGTCGATGGCCAGCTTCATGCCCGCGACGCGCAGGGCTTTGAGCACCTTGCGGAACTGGTCGAAGCAGGTGATCACCTCTGTCTCGGTGACCTCGATCAGTACCTGATCCGGTCTGAGGCCGGCCGCCAGCAGGCTGTCCATCAGCCAGCCTACGGCGTCAGGGTGGTGATACAGCGATCCGGGCAACAGGTTAATCGCCAGCTGATGTTTCCCGAGCGGCAGCTGGCCGGCGAGAGCGAATGCATACGCTTTGCTTTCAAGATCAAAACGGTAGCGGTCCTCCGCCGCAATGGCGGCAAACATTTCCACGGGAGAGCCGCCGGTTGGGCTGCGGATCAGAGCCTCAAAGGAAGAAACTCGCTTTTTAGCCGGCTCGACAATAGCCTGCAGAGCAAACTGGCAAGGTTGACCGGGCAGGTGCTGCGGCGCGGCCGTACCTGACGCGGGCATCATCATCCAGCGAGAGGGCTGCAGCGGCTCGGGCAGGCAATAGCGGCCGCCGTCGGCAATGAAGGCGCTAAGCAGCCGGAACATCCGGTCGTTGACCGGTTCGGTGACCCCAAACGTGCTAAAGCGCAGAATTTCCTCCAGCGCGCCATCGGTTTCAAACAGCCGGAGATCCAGTATGCGCATTCCGGTGCCGTGAAAACGTCGGTAGGCTGAGTAATCGCGCATCAGCTCCACTACGTCGCGATGACGCGGGTCGCTTTGGATTTCGCTGAACAGCGACTCAAGTGCCTCCTCAGTCCCTTCCAGGACCTGGAAAAACTGCAGGCCGTTAAACAGCAGAATGCCGGTGATGCCAAGGGGCAAATTTTTACTGCTGGCGCGATGGACTAAAGCGTCGAGATCGACGGGCGGGCGGTCAGGATGAACCTGGCTGCGGTAAATCAGGGTGGTTAGCATAGTTGTTACGATCGCTCCCGCGGCGTAAGAACATCCGCGCTCAGCATGCAAGATGAGTATGGCCTGACCCTAAAGGAGGGCGAGGCTGATATGTACAAACATTCAACCAACCGTGATGTCCGCTACGCGGAACGCGAGCTTCACTTTGTGATTCCTTCCACTGTACAGGGAATTACACATTTGGCTATCTTTTTCTCATCCTCAATGCAAAAAGACGCTAACAGGCCTCTCATTCCCTCCTCAGACACTGGCGCTGCGTCTTATTTTACCTGTTAATATTCGCTACCAGGAATTATCCTACCATTCTATTTCCCACTCTCAAAAATGAGGCGCTGGTCTTGCCTGAATATAATCGAGTGAATATTATCACTCTAAATTAAATTCTTTTGTCAGGTTTGATATGAGCGACTTCTTTATTATTTTGTGTCTGATTTTATGTCCCATCATTTCTTTATGGAGTGGCTTTTCCTATATTCAGGAAAGGCGCAAGAGACGGTATGTTTTCCGTTCCAGAAGATGATTGTTTGACAGAATAAAATGACGAGTTGTATCAGCGTTTGGCGAGCAGTTGCACAAGGTTGTTAAACTGCTGACGGCTATTCAAATTAAATTTACTCATAATATTCTTTTTATGTGAATGAATCGTTTTGGGACTAATATTTAGCGCAGCGGCGACTTCATGCGGGCTCAGGCCAATACTGAACGCGTAAATGACTTTGGTTTGCGCGTCGCTGACCGACCTGCAGGCGCAATTAATGCAACGCCGCAGACGATTGAACGGCGGGTCTTGCCGCGGTAGCAGCGGACGTTCAATGGCGTTAGCTATCTCATCTTTCAGCCGCTGAACGCGAGCGTGAGGCGGCATAAATACCGCATGCTGCAGACAATTCGGTAAACCCTCATCTACGGTAGCGTGTTCATTGTCCGGGAAAATAAAAAGCGTATATTGTTCCGGGGCATGCTGAAAAAGATCCTGGCACAAGTACCACTCCCCCGCGACCATTTCCGTGAATATCACATCAGCTTGCGCCATCGATCCTGCATCCCATTGTTGAGAAAACTGATAGTGTGGCCGCCCGGCGGCCTTCATCGCTTCATCAACCAGTTCAGCAATAGCGACTCGCAAATAGTGATTTTTTATATTGAACAAAAAATTAGTCATATAACTTCCCTGTGGGCATTAAAAAACATACTTGGATAAATTAAAGAATATAATGATGATGCGGGTACAATTTTTAGCCGTGGTAATCTAAGGGATGTTTTCCATTAATGCAATATCTGGTAGGGAAAGTGAGATAACGGTATATTGATATGCGAAAGTTCCTAATAAACAAAAGCTTAAGCATATATTTTTCACTATTTAAAGCCGTTTGCTGTTTTTTTATTTTTGCGATGCATAAAAAGCTTAGTGATAGCCGCGCTCTGTTGTTAAAATTAGCGGAGGACAAGAATACAGGATGTATGCCGTACTTATGAAGCAGATGCTCTATTTGAAAATGCTGGCGTGGCTGGACGATAATATCTATTGTAACCCGGCGATCGATGACCTGGCGCAGTATATGGGCTATTCGCGTCGGTTTGTGTACGACGTGTTTTACCAGTATGGCCAGTTACCCATCGGGCAGTATATTCGTCTGCGGCGGTTGACCATCGCAGCGGTCAGTCTGCGCTTAACACGACAACCGATCGCCGCTATTGCCTGGCAGTTAAGCTATGACTCGCCGCAGACCTTTTCCCGGGAGTTTAAGAAGCGCTTTTCGCTCTCGCCACGTGAATACCGTTGCGCGGCGCACTGGGACACGGCAAAGCTGTTGAAAAAGTTTCACCCGGACGGAGAGAGCCTACCTCTGGCTCGTTTTTTTTCTCTGCCGGAACAGGTCTATTACGGCTATCCAATGAAGTATGAACTGCGCCTGTCGGATTTGGTGTTGCAAAGCACCGCTAAGACGAGCATCAGACAAAAGGTTGACCGTTTTTTCACCGCTGGCGGAGGCTCGCTTTCCGTACTTTCCGACTACGCCGCGGCGAGCAAAAATGAGCTTAACGTCGAGGTTAACGCTTTTGTCGGCTGTCATGAGGCGGGAAAGCTGCCCCCCGCGCTGGCCATGAACAGCTCGCTGACCACCCGGTCAGGGCTTTATGTCGGGGTTGAATTCTACGGTAGTTGGTCACGTTATGCTCGTTTATCCAGCGATCTGTATATGGAGCTGCTGCCATCCCTGGGGGTAAGTCGTCGGGACGGCTATGACATTGAATGTTTTATAACCCGCCATGCGGAAGGCGAAGAGGCAGGGGACAGGCGCTATCGCGTACGCTATTTTATCCCGGTGACGCTGTCGGCAGCGGGTCTGCGGTCTGACAGCGGTAGTGGGTCAGGGCCTGTGCCGGGGCGAAGTTAAGGTGGCCGGAGCCACCCAGGTTAACATCAAAGCGCAAACCACAGCAGCCAGGTGATGAGAAAGCCCGTCACCCCCATGATGGTTGTCAAGACGGTCCAGGTTTTGAGTCCATCCGGCACCGAGAGTCCGAGATAGCGCGTGACGACCCAGAACCCGGCGTCGTTGACGTGCGACAGCCCGAGCGAGCCGAAGCAGGTCGCCAGCGTCACCAGCACCAGCTGCAGCGGCTCCAGACCGACAACCGCCTGCGACAGCAGACCGGAGGTGGTGAGGATCGCCACGGTGGCCGAACCCTGCGAGGCTCTGAGCACCAGCGATAGCAGAAAAGCGGCGGGCATCAGCGGCAGATGTATTGTCTCCAGCGCCTCGGCTAAGGCATTACCGATGCCGGAAGCGACCAGTACGCCGCCAAAGGCGCCGCCGGCGCCGGCGACGAGGATCACGTCCGCCGACGAGGGGATCGCGCTGCCGGTGACTTCGCCCAGCTTTTTCAGGCTCATCCGCCGACGGATGCCCAGCGTCCAGCTGGCCAGGCCCAGGGAGATCAGCAGGGCGACCGGCGGGGTACCAATGACGGTCATCAGCTGGCGAACCGCGTTTTCCGGCAGCAGAAGCGCCTGACACAGCGTCCCGGAAACAATCAGCATGATGGGCACCACGATCAGCCCACCGATAACCAGCGCATTCGGCGGCGGCAGACGGGTCTGCTGCGCGTTAACCGAGAGATCCGGTACTTCCGCCGTTTGTTGCTGCTCCAGCACGTTAATCGACAGATGATAATGGCGCCGATTGATAAACCGGGCGACAAAATAGCCCACGATACCGACGACCACCGACACCCCAATCCCCGCCAGCATCAGCCAACCGACATCGCTATGCAGAATGCCTGCCGCAGCCGCTGCGCCAGGATGGGTGGGCAGCGCCACGTGGACGGTTAACATCACGCCGGCCATCGGCAGGCCAAACTTCAGCGGCGACACGTGGGCGACTTTGCTGAAGCCGTAGATTAACGGAATGATGATGATAAAGCCGACTTCAAAAAAGACCGGGGTGCCGAGAATAAAAGCCACAATGGTTAAGGCGGCAATGGTTCGTTTTGCACCCAGTACGCCGGTCAACGTTTTCGCCAGCGATTCGGCGCCGCCGGACATTTCAATCAGCACCCCCAGCATTGAGCCCAGAATAATAATGCTGGCGATGTGGCCAAGCAGGCCGCCCATGCCTTTTTCAATGGTGGTTATAATTTTATCTGCCGGAATGCCGGTGGCGAATGCCACCAGCAGGCTGACGATCAGGAGCGCCACAAAAGGATGTGCTTTCGCTTTGATCACTAACAGGAGCAACAGCACTACGCTGGCTAACGCAATAAGTAACAGCGCCGATGTCGACATAGGTTTGCCTCGGGTATTAACAGGTGTACAGAGAGTTATTTTTTTAGAAAACGGCGTTTATTTTTTCCGGTAGGGCGAGAACCACCCCAGCCCGGAAAGCGTGTCTGTCCGGGGGATATATTCGCAGCCGATCCAGCCGTCATAACCGGTTTTATCCAGTAGCGCATAGAGCCACGGATAGTTTATTTCGCCCTCATCCGGTTCATGACGGTCGGGCAGGGAGGCAATCTGAATATGGCGATACTGGCCGGCATATTCGGTAATAAGATGGCTTAAATTGCCGTCCACCTTCTGCGCGTGAAACAGATCTAACTGCACCGCCAGGTTCGGCCTGTCGACCCGTTTCACCATCGCCAGCGTCTGATATTGACTGTGGTAGAGATAGCCCGGTTTGGTCTGCGGATTCAGCGCTTCGATGAGTATCCGCTTGTCGTGGCGGGCAAAGCACTCCGCGGCGTAGCGCAGATTATCGATAAGCACGGCCTCGCAGGCTGCGCGATCCGCTCCCGGCGGCACCACGCCGGCCATGATATGCACCTGCGGGCAACCGAGCTGGCAGGCATACTCCAGCGCCAGCTCAATATCGCGTCGGGCCTCCGCGCTTCTCCCGGGGATGGCGGCGAGCCCCCATTCTCCGGCGTTGACGTCGCCGGGTGGGGTATTGAACAGCACCAGCTGCAGCTGGTTCTCCTGCAGGCGCTGTCTGATTTCCCCGGCGGCATACTCATAGGGAAACAGAAACTCAACAGCTTCAAATCCCGCCCGGGCAGCGGCGGCAAAGCGTTCCAGGAACGGCAGTTCGGTAAACAGCATGGATAAATTTGCAGCGAATTTTGGCATGGTTTTATCTCAGTTCTTTCACTTCGTCAGCGGTCAGGTAGCGGATCTCGCGGTTGCCGAGGGTAAATATCAGCCGTGCGGTCTCTTCCAGTTCCTCGGTATTGTTGGTGGCTTCGCGCAGCGATGAGCCAGTAACCACCGGTCCGTGGTTGGCCAGTAAAAAGGCGTTATAGCGGGGCGCCAGCCCGGCCAGCGCCTGGGCAATACGGTCATCGCCCGGCCGGTAGTAGGGAACCACCGGGACGTCGCCGACGCGCATCACCACATAGGGGGTAAAGGGGCGGATACAGTTGTGCGGATCGAGTCCCTGCAGGCAGGAGAGCGCGGTCAGATAGTGGCTGTGCAAGTGGACGATCGCCTTGCAGGCCGGGTTGTGCAAATAGACCGCCCGGTGAAAAGTGACCTCTTTCGACGGTTTGTCGCCGGAGATCCATTCTCCTTGCAGCGTCACCACCGACAACCGCTGAGCCTGCAGTTCGCCGAGGCAGGCGCCGGTCGGCGTCGCCAGCAGGTTGCCGTCCGGCAGCAGCAGCGACAGATTGCCAGCGGAGCCGGTGGCATAGCCGCGGCTAAACAACGAGGCGCCAATCTGCACCATTTCCTCTCGCAGTTGTTGCTCAGTCATGACGAAACTCCTGCTGGGCACGGGCAAAGAACTGGATATCGCCGAAGTTACCTGACTTCAGCGCCAGGGAGAGCGGCTGGCGGGTGTCACGCACCCAGGGCACGCCAGGGGAGATGGTCGGCCCAATATGGAACGCCTCAACCCCCAGGGTCTGCGCCACAATGCTCGACGTTTCCCCTCCGGCCACAATAAAGCGGGTAAATCCTTTCGCCTTCAGGGCGGCGGCAAGAGCGGCAAACAGCTGTTCCACCCGTTCGCTGCTGGCCTTGTCGCCATACTGCGCCTGGATCCGCTGCAGCGTTTGCGGCTCGGTGGTGGCATAGATCATCGGCGCCAGCGGCGCATCGCGCTGCGCGTCCACCCAGTCAGTCAGCGTCCTGACGTAGCTCTCCAGATCGGTAAAGCAGGCGCTTAAGTCGACGGCGCGGGCGGGGGCCTGTTGACGATAGGCCGCCACCTGGCTGTTGGTCATCACCGAGCAGGAGCCCGAGAGCACCACCGCCGGGC
>OGSU01000394.1_pt1 | contig 20162 bp, 17 predicted proteins | sample 1573911 | NCBI WGS metagenome assembly OGSU01 (sample SAMN03295839, study PRJEB24534) | human gut metagenome | isolation source: fecal sample 7 from infant 5 | host: Homo sapiens | place: USA: Pittsburgh, PA | collected 2014-07 | reverse complement strand
AAGATATATATACTATTAATTAACTTTAAATGAAATAATTTGAACTTGACTTAATATAAAATTTAATGTAGAAAATATATTTAATATATTATTTTATCATATTTTTACATAATTAAAATAAACTTAATATATTGTTTTAAAGTTCCAAAATGAATATAATAAAAATAAAATAAGGGAAAGAATGTTTTAACTTGAAAATAATTGATTTTCATAACTTAAAGGGGAGTTATACTATTATGAAGGATTTTAATTTTGAAGAAATATTAGAGTCATGTCCTATGGATTATATTTATGGGAAGCTAAAGAATAAAGATTCTAGTGATTTATTTGTACTTAAGTCTAGCATAAAAGAATTTAATAGCAAATTGTTAAGTGAAGTACTAGGTAGTGATATAGATTTTAAAACTATATTTAGTAAAAGTAATATTCATGGAGAAGGGTATTATAAAGACTTAAATGAAAACTTTAGTTTAAAGCTTCTTAATAATGATTATGTAATTATTTGGTTTAGTCAATATTTATTGGAGAAATATAATAAACTAGAAATTAATCTAAAAAAAGAAAAAGACATGTTAGATTTATTTTTAGATTCTTTAACAGATTACGTATTTTTTAAGGACATTGATGGAAGATATATAAATTGTAATAAGGCTTTTGAAAATAAAGTTGGAATTGAGAAAAAATATATAATTGGAAAAACTGATAAAGATATATTTTTTGATGATCCAAGTAAGGTAGAAACATTTATTAAAACAGATAGAGAGGTTATTAATTCAAGAGAAAAGAAAGTTTATGGTGAAGAATGGGGATTTGAATGTGAAGATGGGTATTTAGAAGAGACTGTAAAATCCCCATATTTTGATGAAAACAATGAAGTTAAAGGTATAATTGGACTAACAAGGGACATTTCCTATAAAAAAGCTATAGAATATAGGCTTAAGAAAAATGATAAAATGTTTTTTGAAGTTTTTAATTACTTAGATGATGTTGTAATTATAAAAGAAGGAGAAAAAACTATTTATGTAAACCATGCCTTTGAAAAATTATATGGATTAAATTGTAAAGAGTTATATAAAGAAAAAAGTATGATTGTGAAATTAGATAGAATTCATCCAGAGGATAGATATAAGTTTAGTAATATTGATTTTGGGAATTTTTTTATGGAGAAGGCTAGAATTGTTAGAGCAGACAATGAAGTTAGAAATGTTTTGTTTAGAGCAAACTCCATAAAAAATGAAAATGGAGAATCTATAAGGAGAATCATAGTTATAAATGATATTACAGATACTATAGAAAAAAGTAATGAGATGGAAAAGCTTAGAGTGGAGTTCTTTGCTAATATATCTCATGAATTTAAGACACCTGTAAATTTAATATACAGTGCACTTCAGCTTTTAGAATTAAAGTTGAAAAATAATATAGATAGGAATGAAGAGAGTTATATTAATTATATTAAAATGGCTAAGCAGAATGTTTTTAGATTATTAAAGTTAATAAATAATTTAATAGATAGTACTAAGCTAGAAGCAGGCTTTTTTAATGTTAATATTAAAAATCATGATATAGTAAGTTGTGTTGAGGATATAACAATGTCTATATGTGGTTTTGCTGAAAAAAATAAAATTTCCATAACTTTTGATACAGAAGAGGAAGAAAAAATAATTGCTTTTGATTTGAATCATTTAGAAAGGATACTATTAAATATTTTATCCAATGCTATAAAATTTAATCGGGAAAATGGTAATATAGATGTCTATATGAGTTTTGATGAAAGGTATGCAAATATAAGTATTAAAGACACGGGTATAGGCATACAAAAGGATAAAATAGACTTGCTTTTTCATAGATTTAAAAAAATAAATAATAGATTAACCAAGGTTAATGAGGGAAGTGGAATAGGACTTTTTATAGCTAAGGAGCTTGTAAAAATTAATGGGGGTGAGATGAGAGTTAATAGTGAACTAGGAGAAGGAACAGAGTTTATAATAAAACTTCCAATTAAAAAGATTGAAAGTGAAGTTTTAGATGAGATAGCCTTAACATCCTGTGAAAGAGAAAATAGAGAAGAACTTTACAAAGTGGAATTATCAGATATTTATAGCCTTTAGAAGAAAAGCTGTATCAATTGATACAGCTTTTTATTTTTTATTATACTATTAAAAGTTTAAATTTGAACATTTATGTTATTTATTATACAAATTTTTAATAAGTAAAATAAATTGTAAATTATACCATGAAAACCTTTTCTAGGGTGAAATGCTGTTGTAAAATGATTTTACTAATAAAATGATTTTATTATTAAATTTAAAAAATACATAGGGGGATTTTATTATGCAAATCTTATTTGGAACATTATTATTATTATTAGTATTAGGAGGCTTTACATTATTTAGTTATAAGGCACCACATGGAATGAAGGCTATGGGTGGATTAGCAAATGCTGCCTGTGCAAGTTTTTTAGTTGAAGCCTTTCATTTAGCATTTTTTGGAGATGTATTTCAAATACCTTTTTTAGCACAAGTAGGTGCATCTAATGGAAGTCTTGGAGGAGTTGCAGCTGCAATTTTAGTACCTTTAGCACTTGGAGTTTCTCCTGTATATGCAGTATTAACAGGTCTTGCATGTTCAGGATTTGGAATATTACCAGGATTTATAGCAGGTTATCTTGGTTCATTTGTTATAAAGTTTTTAGAGAAAAAAATACCAGCTGGTCTTGATTTAATAGTTATTATTGTTCTTGGAGCTCCACTTGTAAGGGGAATAGCAGCAATCTCAAATCCACTTGTAGAAACAACTCTACAAAATATTGGAGGAGTTATAACAGCTACATCAACAGCTAGTCCTATAATGATGGGAATTATACTTGGAGGAATAGTAACAGTGGTTGCAACTGCACCTTTAAGCTCAATGGCTTTAACAGCTATGTTAGGATTAACTGGACTTCCAATGGCAATTGGAGCATTAGCAGTATTTGGTTCATCATTTATGAATTTTGTATTCTTTGGAAAAATGAAATTTGGAAGTAAAAAAGATACTATTGCAGTTGCTATAGAGCCTCTTACACAAGCAGACATAATTTCTGCAAATCCAATACCAGTGTATGTAACTAATTTTATAGGGGGAGCTCTATCAGGAATAGTTGTTGCATTAATGGGTCTTACAAATAATACACCAGGAACTGCTACGCCAATAGCTGGTTTTGCTGTAATGTTTGCATATAACCCAGCTATTAAAGTTTTAATTACTGCGGCAATAATAATAGTTCTTAATGTTATTGCTGGTATGATAGGATATTTAATATTTAGAAATTATAAAATAATGAAAGCAGATGAAATTAGAAATAATAAAGATTCTGAAAATAATTTAAATGTTGAAGATGAAGAAGTTTTAGTAGTTTAATAATGATGGATAAATAGAGGAAGGGATAGTTATGAATAATCTTTGTGTTTTTGATATATTAGGTCCAGTAATGGTTGGACCATCATCATCTCATACAGCGGGAGCAGCTAGACTAGGAAAGGTAGCTAGAGCAGTTGCTGGAGAAAAAATTATAGATGTTAAATTTTTGCTTCATGGATCTTTTGCTAAAACATATAAAGGTCATGGAACTGATAAGGCTTTACTTGCAGGTATATTAGGAATGAAGCCAGATGATGAAAGGCTTAGAAGTTCATTAGCTATTGCTAAAGAGGAAGGATTAAACTTTGAATTTATAGAAAGAGATTTAGGAGATTACCATCCAAATACAGTTAAATTTGTTATGGAGTGTGAATCTGGAAAAGTTTGCGAGGTATTAGGGTCATCAGTAGGTGGAGGAAGCATAGAAATAGTTGAGGTAAATGGAAATGAAGCTAATTTTAGTGGAGCATATCCAACACTTATTACATGTCATGATGATAAATTTGGTACTGTAAATAAAGTAACAAAACTTCTTCTTGAACATGAAATTAATATTGCTTTTATGAACGTTTCAAGAACTCAGAAGGGAATGGACGCTACTATGACTTTAGAAATAGATAATAAGATTGATGAATCTGTTATAAAGAGAATGGAAGAAATAGATGGAATAAAAAAAGTTATACTTATAAATTTAGAAGAAGAGGAGAAATAACATATGAGAGTTGCAAAAACTGGAGAAGAACTTTTAGCTATATGTAAAGAAGAAGGGATTAAGCTTAGTGAATATGCCTTAAGATGTGAAATGAAAAGTAAAAATCTTTCTAAAGAAGAAGTTTTAGAGAAACTTTCAAAAACTTTAGAGGTTATGAAAAAATCATCATCAAAAGGAAGAGAAGAAGAAGTATATTCACTTAGTGGATTAATAGGAGGAGATGCTTTTAAACTTCAAAAGTATTTAGAATCTGGAAAATCTTTCACAGGTAATGGAGCTATATTAGCTATGGCTATGGCTATTTCTTCATCTGAAGTAAATGCTTCTATGGGAAAAATAATTGCTTGTCCAACAGCAGGTTCTTGTGGAATTCTTCCTGCGGTAATGTTAACAGCTAAGGAAAGATTAAATCTTCAAGATGAAGATTTATTATATGGACTTTTAGCAGCATCAGCTATTGGACTTATAATTGGGAAAAATGCTACATTTTCAGGAGCAGAAGGTGGATGTCAAGCAGAATGTGGCTCAGCATCTGCCATGGCAGCTGGTGCCCTTGTAGAACTTATGGGAGGGACACCAGAAATGTCATTAAATGCCGCTGCAATAGTAATAAAGAATATATTAGGTCTTGTTTGTGATCCTGTTGCAGGTCTTGTTGAAATTCCTTGTGCTAAAAGAAATGCTTCAGGTGCCGTAAATGCTATATGTGCAGCAGATCTTGTAATGGCTGGAATAGAATCAAAAATACCTTTTGATGATACAGTAAGTGCTATGGCTCAAGTTGGAAAGGCTCTTCCAGAGACCTTAAGAGAAACAGCACTTGGAGGAGTAGCTATTACAAAAACAGGGCTTATGTTGAAGAAAAAAGTATTCGATAAGTAATTTTAATAATATAAATTTATATTATGTATTTACAAAAAAAGTGTACAAGTATTAACTTGTACACTTTTTACATTTTCTTTACTATTTCTTTATCCCATACAAACATTTGATCAGTATTAGTTAAAGATTTAAATAAATTTTTCTTAAAACCAGGCATAGTTTTGTCTAAACTTCTAATAAGATTTTTCATATCTTCTCTTTTAGTTTTACCATCTGCAGGACAAGGATTTTTTATTACTGGGAAATTATATTCTGCTACTGCCTTTCTTATTTGACTTTCCTCAATAAACACCATAGGTCTTATAAGAGTTAAATTATTTTTATGCATAAAGCTTTTAGGAGAGAAGCAGTTTATTCTTCCTTCATAGCTTATGGAGAGCATAAGGGTTTCTAAGGCATCATCTTTATGGTGTCCTAAGGCAACTTTGTTGCAACCAAGCTTTTCAGCATTATCATTTAATGCACCCCTTCTGAGATTTGCACATAAGGAGCATGGATTTTTTTCTTTCTTTATATCAAAAACTATTTCCTTTATATCTGTTTGAATTTCATAAAAAGGAACATCTATATTTTTACAAAGCTCATGTAATGGACTGTTATCAACTCCTCCAGGATTTAAAGTTATAGCTATTAATTCAAATTTTTCAGGAGAAAATCTTTGATAGTTTTTTAATATATGTAAAAGTGTTAGACTATCCTTTCCACCAGAAAGTCCTACGGCTATTTTATCACCATCTTCAATAAGGTTATATTCTTTTATAGCTTGTCTAGTTTTACTTAATAATTTTTGCATGGTTTTCATAAAAATCACCTCTTAATCTTTATTTAATTATCTTATAATAAAAAGGTGAAAATTAAAAGAGTGAAAATTTTAGAATAAAATTAAATTTGTTGTCAGATATTTAAATTGATATTCCAATTTAAACATGTTACATTAAAACTTAGATTAAGTATTAAAATTAAAAATTTAAATTTATATATTTAAATTTTTTTTGAAAGGAAATTAAAATGAGAAATATAAAAATTACTTTAGATTATGATGGGAGTAAGTACAAGGGATGGCAAAAGCAAAACCAAAAGGGAAGTAATGTTTCCACAGTTCAAGATAAATTAGAAAAAGTACTAACTAAAATGACTAGTGAAGAGATTCAACTAATTGGTTGTGGAAGAACTGATAGTGGTGTACATGCAAAAAATTATGTAGCAAATTTTAAGACAAATTCTCTTATGACTCTAGAACAAATTATTGAATACATAAATGAATATTTACCTGAAGATATAAGGGTAAAGGAAATAAGAGAAGCAAGTGAAAGATTTCATGCTAGATTTAATGTTAAGTCTAAAACTTATGAATATACTATTGATAACAATAAGTTCAAAGATGTATTTTTAAGAAAATATGCATGGCATGTTGAAGAAAAGTTAGACCTAGAAGCTATGGAAGAAGGAGCAAAATATTTATTAGGCACTCATGACTTTAAGAGTTTTACAAGTTTAAAATCAAAGAACAAATCAACTTTAAGAACCATAAATAGCATTGGATTTCATGAAAATAATAATATATTAAGTATAAAGATAAATGGAAATGGCTTCTTATTAAATATGGTTAGAATAATAGTAGGAACTTTAGTAGATGTAGGACTTGGAAAAATTGAACCAAAATATATAAATGATATACTTGAAGCGAAGGAAAGAGCAAAAGCTTCAGAGAAAGCACCAGCTCATGGACTTTGTCTTTTAGAATTAAATTATTAAATAAAATCTGTATAAAAGAGTAGTTAAACTATTAATTAGTATTTATACTCTTTTATACAGATTATTTTATGCTTCTAATAAATCTTTTTCTAATTCATTCATAAGTGTCTCTACAGATACTATTTTATCTATTTTTGAGGCATTTTCACCACAAAAAATAAGTCCATTATCTATATCGCCTTTTACGGCATTTATAAGTGCTTGACTTATGCAATAAGGAGTATCAGCAGGATTACAAGGGATTAGGCAATTATAACAATGAGAAACCTTAGATTTTTCTGTTTCTGTAAATTGAACAAAGGAGTTCCTAATAGCTCTTCCTGGCATTCCAACAGGACTTTTTACTATGGATATACTTTCTTTATTACAATTTATATATGCTTCTTTAAACTTTATATTTGCATCACATTCATAAGTTGCCACAAAACGAGTTGCCATTTGAACTCCACTTGCATCTAGTTTTAAATATTTTGCAATATCCTTTCCATCAAAAACTCCACCTGCAACTATTATTGGAATTTTCTTTTCATATTTATCTTCATAAATAGAAGTTTCTTTTATTATATCTAGTATTGTTGAATCAAACTTTTTACTTTCATCTTCAAGTGATTCTTTAGTAAATCCTAAATGTCCTCCAGCTTTTGGTCCTTCAATTACAATCATATCTGGAGATACTTTATGATGCCTATCCCAAAGTTTTAAAATTACTTTGGCAGCTTTAAGGGAAGAAACTATAGGAGCTATTTTTACATTGCTACCTTTCGTAAATTTAGGAAGATGAGAGGGAAGGCCAGCTCCTGAAATTATTAAGTCAACTCCAGCGTCTATAGCAGCCTTTACATGCTCTGCGTAGTTATTCATAGCTACCATTAAATTAACGCCTATAATTCCATTTTGTGATTTTTCTTTAGCTATTCTTATATGTTTTTTTAAAGCTCTTAAATTAGCTTCTAAAGGATTATTCTTAAAGTCTTCTTCTAAGTATCCAGGTTGAGCACCGGATATAATTCCTATTCCTCCAGCTTTTGTTACAGCACTAGCTAAATTTGAAAGGGACACTCCAATTCCCATTCCTCCTTGTATAATAGGTAATCTAGCTGTTAAATTTCCAATTGTAAGTGGTTTTATATTCATAGAAACTATCCTTTCTGTCAAAAAATTAGAAAAACAAATATTTTGACTATTAAAATATTTGAATATAAATATATTATAAGGATAAGTTAGGAAATAAACAAGTATTAAAATAAATTAATTAATAGTAAAAAAATATGAATAAATATATTATAATTAATACTAAAGATATAGGATTATAAATAAGAAGTTAGGAGAGAGCTATGAAAAAATGTGATTGCAAGGGCTATAAAAGTTGTTTATGCAACAAGGAGCTTACTATATTTAAGGATTTAACAGAGGAAGAATTTAATAAATTAGCTACTGGAATGACATGTTTTCATTTTAATAAAGGGGAATATATATGTTATGAAGGTGAAAAGCTTTCGAAGCTATTTATAATAAGTAAGGGAAGTGTAAAGACATCAAAGTTGACAAAAGGAGGAAAAGAGCAAATAATGCACATATTCTCTATAGGGGACTATTTTGGAGAGACAAGCCTCTTTAATAATGAGGGAGGAATTTTATTTAATGCTATTGCTTTAAATGATGTTATAGTTTGTGCTGTAGATAAGGATAAAGTTGATAGTGTCTTAGAAGAAAATCCAAGAATAGCTATAGTTGTTTTGAAATCCTTAACTAATCGTTTAAAGGATACTGAAGAATTTGCTCATAAATTAGTAACTAATGATGTTAGAGTTAGAATAGCATATATGTTAAAAGAGTTTAAGAGAAAATATGGCAAAATAGAAAATGGGGAAATATTTATTGATTTACCAATTAATAGAGAAGATATGGCTAATTATTGTGGTATAACTAGAGAAACAATGAGTAGAAAACTCTCTATATTTGAGCACGAAGGATTAATAGAAATTAGAGGAAATAAATCTCTAATAATAAAAGACATAGAAAGATTAAATAAAATAATTTCATAGGAAACACTTATTCCTATGAAATTATTTTATTTTTAGAAAAAATTCTATTTAAAAGTTTATTTTTTCATAACTCCTTCATATTTAAATGAGGGAACATAGGCTTTTGAGTTAGTTCCACTTTCTTGTATAAATGCATTTTTAACTCCTAAAGATGCTGCATAATCTATAAGAGATTCATAATGTTTAGGGTTTAAAGGCTTATTTATTTCAGGATAATCACAAGACTTATTCATAGGAGTATATTGATTCATAATGCTTATATAAACATCATCTCCAAATTTAGAAAATATAGTGTCGATAACTTTCTTTGAATCAAATAAAAGACCTGGAAGCATTAAATGCCTAATTATCATGCCTTTTAAAAGTTTACCTTCCTCTGAAAATTTTGGAGAACCTACCTGTCTAAACATTTCATCTAATACTGGAATTAAATTGTCCTTATAATTTTTTATCTTTGAATATTTAAGTGCATAATCATCCTTAAAATATTTAAAATCAGGAAGATACACATCTATGTAACCATCTAATAACTTTATTGTTTCTAAACTATCATATCCATTAGTATTATAGAGAATAGGAATACTTAAGCCTTTTTCTTTTGCTATTTTTAAAGCCTCTATTATTTGAACTGCATAATGTGTTGGAGTAACTAAGTTTATATTTTCAGCTCCCTTTTCTTGAAGTTCTAAAAAGATTTCTGCTAACCTTTCAATTGATATTTCAAGTCCTTTAAAATCTTGACTTATTTCATGGTTTTGGCAAAAAACACATTTTAAATTACAATGAGAAAAAAATACTGTTCCAGATCCATTCTTAAAAGAAATAGGAGGTTCTTCCCAAGGATGAAGTTCTGCTCTAGCTACCTTAACTTTTTCACTAGCCTTGCACACACCAAGAGATTTAAATCTATTAACTTTGCAGTTTCTAGTGCAAAGAGTACATTCTTCTAATAGTTCTTTATTTTCCATTAAAACACCTCTAATCTATATTCAATATTAATTATATATTTTAAGAGATTAAGTAACAAGATTCTTAAAAATAGAAATAGTAATTTATGGCATTATATGGCCTATATGTTATAATTAATATATAAATAGAGGGGGCGAAATATATGGTAAGTATAAACAAAGATTTTATTTTAGATGTAGCAAAAGAAATTTTAAGCTTCCATAGTCCAAGTGGATTTTGTTTTGAGATTATGGAAAAGGTAGAAAGAATAGTTAATAATCTAGGATATGATCTAGAATTGACTAACAAGGGATGTGGAGTAATAACCATTCCTGGAGAAAGTGATGAAAAGGTTATTGGATTAGCTGCTCATGTAGATACTTTAGGGGCTATGGTTAGATCTATAACACCAAAGGGAACTTTAAAGTTTGATTTAGTAGGAGGTCCAATAGTACCAACTTTAGATTCAGAATACTGCATAATAAGAACAAGGGAAGGTAAAGAGTATACTGGAACTTTCTTAAGCACAAGCCCATCAATACATGTATTTGATGATGCATCAAGCAAGCCTAGAGATCCTAAGAATATGGAAATCAGAATTGATGAAAGAGTTTTAAATAAAGAGGATGTAAAGGCCTTAGGAATAAATAATGGAGATTTTATTTTTATAGACCCAAAAACAACAATAACTGAAAGTGGATTTATAAAATCAAGATTTATAGATGATAAGGGAAGTGTATCAGCTTTAATAGGATTATTAGAGCTATTAAAAAGAGAAAATATAAAGCCTAAATATAAAACAAAAATCTTTATATCTGTATATGAAGAGGTAGGACATGGAGCATCATATTTACCAGAGGATATAACTGAATTTATAGCAGTAGATATGGGATGCATTGGTGATGACTTAAGTTGCACAGAGTATGATGTTTCTATTTGTGCTAAGGATTCAGGGGGACCTTATGACTATAAAATTACATCAGATCTTATAGAATTAGCTAAAAATAATAATTTAAGCTATGCAGTAGATATATACCCTAGATACGGCTCAGATGTTGGAGCTGCCTTACGAGGTGGAAATAATATAAAAGGTGGCCTTATAGGCCCTGGAGTTCACGCTTCACATGGTATGGAGAGAACTCACTATGATGCTTTAGAAAACACCATAAAACTAATATATTTATATTTAACAAGGTAAAATAAGAAAAATAATTAACAAATTTGAGTCATCTAAAAGTGAAAAATACTTTTAGGTGACTTTTTTTAGATTATTATATAACTATTTATATATTTCACTTAAAAATATAAGATATGAACTACATAATTAATAATTTTTTTACTTGAATTAAGGGTTAGCTAATATTAAAATTAATAAAACTAAAATAGTTAATTTGAATTTAACTTTGAATTTTCCTTAGATAATATTAGGATTAAATGAAACTACATTATAAGGTGATTAATAAATAAAACTTTTGTAAATAATATACTTAAGATGAAGTTAATTGGAGTGTAGAGAATGAAAGAGTTTTTAATAGTAAGTATTTTAGTTTCTACTTTATTCTTAAGTGAAGGATTAATTTATGGAAGTACTTTTTTAGAAAAAGAAGTTGATTTAAATAATGCTACCAATATTTCATTAGACAAAGAATCCTATAAAGACTTGTATTATACTGGGGAAAAAGCCCCTTTAACTAATGAAGAAAAAAAGATAATAGAGAATTATGCTTTAAAATATAGGGAAAGGGCTACTTTCTTAGATTTAGGCGCTAATATAGATGGATTTAAAGAAATAGGAAAGGAAAGATACTATCAAATAACCTTATATTCTAAAAGTGTAAAAGGTAATGATTTAACGGGAGTAGTAGATAGAATTCTTATAAATAAAAAGGGAAATGTTTTAAAGGGTGAAAATGGGGAACCTTTAAGTGGAATAGAGGGTCTCATAACAAATTTGAATATAAGCAACAATGAGATTATGGAGTTAGAGAATATTGCAAGAAATTATGAAGCAAAATTAAATAATAAAGATTTAGATGTAGACATATGGGGAGAAAAAGAAATTAATAATGAGATTTATTATGGAGTTAATATATACTCTAATACTTTGAAAAAAGAAGGAATCTTTGAACCTTTAGAAAAATTATATATAAATAAATCTGGAGAAGTTATTAGAAATACAGAGACTTAGATTAGGAGGGTATAAATGGAATATGGAGATATTAAATTTTTAGTTAGGAAAAGTTTAAATACAGAAGAGGGACTAAATATAAGTCTTAAGATTAAAGATGTTAATTTAAGAGAAATTCAGCTTTATAGGGGTAAAACAAAAATAAACAATATAAAGTGTAAAGAGGAGTTTTATTGCGATTCAAACTTTATATATATTAATAATAAAAGCAGGGATTTGATTTTAGAATATGAGGTTTTAATAGGTAACTTAGGAAAGCATGGAAAAGGTGGAGAAATAGAAGAGGATTTAATAAGCTTTATGGGTGAACAAATACTTATGTTACCAGTTGAAATGCTTACAATGAATGATGACCTAAAATTAAATTGCATCCTAGAAATAGATTTTACCAATCTTATAGAAGATATAAAGAGTGAAGTCTATAGTGAAAAGGATTATAAAAGTATAATACCTTTTAAAGAAAATGATTTTAAGTCAAAGTGTGTAGGGGGTACTTGGAGTGACCTATATGAAATAATGAAGTCTTCATATACCTTTGGCTTTTTTGAAGAAGTTGTTTTAAAGAAAGAATATGGAGAAGTACATTTATATAGTAGTATTGAAAATACATTTTTAAATGACAGTAGTAATGAAGAGCTTGTAAGAAATATAAAGTCTATTTGTGATTATTATTATGATTTATTTAAAATAGATTCTCTAAATAAGAAAGATTTGAATATAGTTTTACTTAGAAAGAGCAAAAAGGAGAACTCTTATATATTAGGCGGAAGTGGGAAAAATATTATAAGTGCTACTTTTGATATGAATAAAAAGAGAGATTGGCAATTATTATCCCATAGAATTTTTCATGCCTTTATGGATGATCTTTTAAAATCAAGAGTTTATCATCTTCCTCCAAATCTTTGGTTAACAGAGGGATTAGCTACTTATTATGAAAACTTAGCTTTAGAATCCATAGAAGATGGATTAAAAGAAAGCCTAGATATAAAGTTTAAAAAGGAAATGGCAAATTTATATACAAGATATTTATATATGACTTTAAAAGAGCCAAGCAGATTTAGAATAATTCCTATGGAAGAAGGAAGCATAAAAAGTCATGGTAAAATAGAGTTTTTACATTATACAAAGGCTCCCTTATTAGTATATTTTATAGAAACTTTAAAGAATTCATGTGGTAATAAACATGAAATAATAGAATATTTAATTAATAACAAAGACAAAAGTTTTTCTATGCAAAATCTTTTTTATAATCTGTTAGGTTTTAGGTGTGATAGCTTTGCATCTAAATATTTATTTGAAAATATTATAATTCCTCTATGGGACTTAAAAGAACATTTAGATGATAAAGAGGTTATTTGTAACTTACAGGAATATGAGTATATTTTGTGGACATGGTTTTTAGGAGAAGAAGAAAATTATATTAAAGATGATCTTAGGGAATATAACAAAAATATTGAGGAAATCATAAGCCTTAGAAATATTAATATTTATAATTCTTATTTAACAAAGGAAATTGAGGATTATTCTAAGGAATTAAGCTTTTTATTAAAGGCTTGGATTATTAGAAGTAATATATGTAGTGTTTCTTCTCAAGATGAAAATATTAGATATAAACTTTTAAAGGATAAAGAGAATCTTAGAATTTGGAAGGGATTTGTACAGCAATCCATAAAAAATAAGGTGAATATATAAGATAAGGCATCTATTAATTTTATGAAGGTTATAATATGATTTTTTTAGTTATAATATAAAATATTTAATAAATCAACATAATATATAAAGCTAACAAAATAATATAAATGAGCCTTTAGTAAAGTTAATATTATTATATTAACTTTATAATAAATACATTATAAGTCTATTCATTATGTCTAAATATAAAAATATATAAAGATAAAAGTTAAATATCAATAATTTTAATAAGGGTATTTTATAAGAAGTGAAATATACTAAATAATAGTATTATGTTATTTATGATATAATAATTTATGAAATAATTATATTTAAGAGTGGTAATATTTTTGTTTACAACTTTAAAGAATCTGATATAATAGAGTTTGTTATTTAAAATGAAATATTTTATTGCTATGATGAAGAAGAGTACATAAGTAATTATTTTAAAGCGATTTAGGGAGGGTGAGAGCCTAAAAAATAATCTTATAGAAAGAAGCTTCGGAGCTTAGACTGAAAATCTTAAATTTTAAGGAGTAGGTCTAGGGGTAATTCCCTTAATTGATTATGAGTGAGTTAGCTTAGCTAACTAATTTAGGTGGTAACGCGGAAGTTAAGTCTTTCGTCCTAATTTTTAGGACGAGGGACTTTTTTTATTACATAAATTTAGAAAGGAAAGTGAAAAGAATGAGTTATGAAAATTTAGCTAATTTAATATTCCCAAACATAGACAAAACACCGGAATATTATTTTGAAAAATATCCAAAGAGAGATTTAAAAGAAGGGGCTAAAGTATTAAGATATGCACCAAGTCCAACTGGATTTCAACATATAGGAGGAGTTTTTGCTTCATTAATAAATGAAAGATTAGCTCACCAAAGTGGTGGAATATTCTACTTAAGAATAGAAGATACTGATCAAAAGAGAGAAGTTGAAGGTGCTATAGATGATACTATAAAAACTATGCATAACTTCGGAATGGATTTTGATGAAGGAATAACTGGTGAAAACTCAGAAAAGGGAGCTTATGCACCATATAAACAAAGTCAAAGAGCTGATATATACAGAGCTTTTGTTAAAGATCTTTTAAGAAAAGGATTAGCTTATCCATGTTTTATGACTTCTGAAGAATTAGAAGCTTTAAGAGAAAAACAAATTGCAGAAAAATTAACTCCAGGATGTTATGGAGAGTTTGCTAAATATAGAGATTTATCACCAGAAGAGGCTATAAAGAGAATTGAAGCTGGTGAAAGCTATGTTATAAGAATGAAGTCACCTGGAAATCATGAAAAGAGAGTTGTTGCTCATGATATGATAAAAGGAGAGGTTTCATTCCCAGAAAATCTTCAAGATGTAGTAATAATAAAAGGTGATGGCCTTCCAACTTATCACTTTGCTCATGCAATAGATGATACATTAATGAGAACTACTCATGTTATAAGAGGAGAAGAATGGTTATCATCACTTCCAATACATCTTCAAATGTTTGAAGTTTTAGGAGTAGAAGCACCTAAATATGCTCATATTCCAACAATAATGAAAATGGATGGAAGTTCAAAAAGAAAATTATCAAAGAGAAAAGATCCAGAAAGTGCAGTAAGTTATTACAGTGAAAAAGGATATCCATCTCAATCAGTTATTGAATATCTTTTAAATATAATAAACTCAGCTTTCGAAGAGTGGAGAGCAGAAAATCCAGATGCAGATTATCATGATTACAAAGTTGAACTAGATAAAATGAGTAAGAGTGGAGCTTTATTTGATTTAGTTAAATTAAATGATGTAAGTAAAGATGTTATCTGTAAAATGAAACCAGAAGTTGTTTATGATTTATATACAAACTGGGCTAAAGAATATGATAAAGAAATGTATGATTTAGTTACTTCTAAAGAAGCTATGATGAAAGAAGTATTCAATATAGATAAAGAAGGTCCAAAGCCAAGAAAAGACTTTGCTAAATGGGATGAAGTTAGAGAAAAAATATTCTACTTCTTTGATGAGTTATTTGATAAGGAAACAGCTAATGATGTTGAATTACCAAAAACTTTAGAATTAGAAGAAGCTAAGAGAATAATAGAAGCTTATGAAAAAGCATATAACTTTAATACAGATAAGGATACTTGGTTCTCAGATTTAAAAGAAGTTGCTGTAGAATTAGGATATGCTACTGATAGAAAGAAATATAAAAAGAACCCAGAAGAATATAAAGGAATGGTTTCTGATGTTGCAGGAGCTGTAAGAGCAGCTTTAACTCACAGAGCTAATACTCCAGATCTTTATACAATAATGCAAATTATGGGAGAAGAAGCTGTAAGAGAAAGATTTAAAAAATTCTTATCTCTATAATTTGATTTTAAGAGGTTTTAACACAATGCTAATAAAAAGCTTGCAATGTTAATTTTTTAGTGGTATAATTAGAACATAACAGAAAAAGCTTTAAAAGATGAATAAAATTTTCCTTAAACTTAAAGAAAATTTTTATTAATCCATTTAAATCTTTAAATTTAAGGAGGATGTCAAAATGGCAGATAGAACATTAAAATGTAAAGACTGTGGAGCAGATTTCATATTCACTGAGGGAGAGCAAGCTTTCTACAAAGAAAAAGGATTTGAAAATGATCCAGTAAGATGCTTAGATTGCAGAAGAGCAAGAAAAGCTCAAAGAAACAATAGATAATAATTTGTTTATTATAAGGTTGTAAGATTAGTCTTACAACCTTTTTTATTTTTATAATAAAAAATTCTTCTTAAATTGAAAGTATGTATAATTTTTAATATATAGTGAAAAATCTATATTGTTATTAAAGAGGGTTAGAAACTTTAAAATAAACCATTTTTCTAAAAGAGTTAAAATCAATATTGATTTTAGTTTAGTATTATAATTAAATTTTGGAGGTGTTTTATATGGAGATATATACTATAGGACATTCTAATTATGATTTAAGTAGACTTGTTGACATGTTAAATAAATATAATATAAATTGTGTAGTTGATATAAGGGGAATACCTTATTCTAAATATAATGTGCAATACAATAAGGAAGCAATTCAAAAAACTTTAAATGACTTAGGATTTACATATATCTATATGGCAAAGGAATTTGCTGCAAAGAGAGATAGCAAAATATCTTACAATAAAGAAGGCTATGCTGATTTTCATAAGGTTATTAATGAAGAATCTTTTAAAAATGGAATAGAGAGACTTAAATTAGGAATAAGTAAAGGATATAGAATAGCTTTATTAGGTGCTATGCAGGAACCTGTAAGATGTCATAGAAGTATATTAGTTGGAAGAGAATTAGAAAGATATGGATTTAAGGTTAATCATATACTTCATGATTATTCAATATGTGATCAAAGAGAAATAGAAAATATGCTTTTAGATAAATATTTTAAGGATAGAGGGCAGATTACCATAGATTCACTTATAGGAAATGAAAAGAGTGAAGAAGAAATGATAGAAGAAGGATATGATTTAGCAAATAAAGAAATTGGATATAGGATGGAAAAGCTAAAATAGTAGTTTAGAATAACTACTATTTTAGCTTTTATTAATTAAAGTTTAATGTTAGGTGTAATAAATAAAGTTAGGTTACAATAATATTTTATTTTTTATTTAGTTGAAGATTTCCAATAATGAACAAAATCCTCAAGGATTTTTCTAAGTACAGTTCCTATTTCTGAATAAGCATCATCATCTAAATTAGCTAAAGATATTCTTACTGACCATTCAGGCCCTTGGAATCCACCACCGCTTAATAAGACAATAGATGATTCCTCAGCTAATTTATATAAAACATCTACAGGTTTATAATTTGATTCTAAATAATTTGCAAATTCAGGACCATAATTTTTAAGAGCCCATTGCAATAAATCAAACTCAGCATAATATGATGCATCATATGGATTTTCTTTAATCGGTAAGTCTAGTCCTTCAAATAATAATTTTTGACGTCTGTGGCATATATCAATAGTTTGATTTTTATATGTATTTTCTTTATCAACTAAAGAGAATGCAGAAAAGAAGGCCATTTGTACTTGTTGAGGGGTTGAAAGCCCAGCAGTGTGATTTAGTGCTACTTGGCGGCTATCAGCAACTATTCTATCAATAAATGGAATTTTTTCTGGGTCTGTTGATAGAGACTCATATCTTTTATTTACCATTTCCTTTTTCTCACTAGGCAGTTCACTTATTAGTTTATCAAATATATTATCTTCATAAAGGGCCAAGGTACCAAGTCTCCAACCAGTTACTCCAAAGTATTTAGAATATGAATAAACACCTATGGAGTTATTAGGAAGATCAGCCACTAATGATTGAAACTTATTAACGAAGGTTCCATAAACATCATCAGAAATTATCATTAAATTTGGATTATAGTTAGTAACTATATCCTTTAAAAGCTCCTTACTTTTATCATGAATGGCCATAGAAGGAGGATTGCTTGGGTTAACTAAAAATAAAGCCTTTATTGATGGATCTTTTAATTTGTTTAATTCCTCCTCTGGATACTGCCAAGTATAGCTTCCTTCTTCATTTATTTCACTAGCATGAATATATATACTTTCTAAATCATATCTAGGGAGTTGAGGAATTTCTAAATAAGGAGTAAAAATAGGTGTCATTATAGCTATTTTATCTTTTCTTTGAAGTAACTCATTTGCTATTAAGGAATCAAAAATATAGCACATAGCGGCAGTAGCACCTTCAACAGCAAAAAGTTTGAATTTTTTTGAAGGTGGAAGATAGCAAAGTTCTTTTAAAATATAATCATGAACTATAGATTCTATATGAGGAAGCATTCTATCTGGATAGGGATAATTATCTCCAATGATTGCATCACATAATTCATAGAGGAAATCATCAGGATTAAATCCTTTTTCATTTATGCCATAATCAATTATTTGTTCTAATAATTCAATGGCTGGAAAATTTTTGTTTTCTTCTAGAAAATTTAAGAATCTATTATATATTCCTTCTTTATGAGGAATTCCAGCTAAATCACAAGATTCAAAGGTTCTTTTTGTTTCAGATACAGCAAAATGACCAAAGGTAAAAAAGGCATCACGTGGCGTAGATGCTGTCCAGTTAGGATTTCCACGTCCAGCATCTAAAAGAATATGGGCACTTTTTTTGTCCTTAGCTAAATCTATTAATTTATTTTTAAATTCAAAGGGACTTATTTTTCCATATATTTTTTTTAGTTCTTCTAATTGTAGATTTTTATTTGTCATTGTAATTCCTCCTAAAATTGTGCTTAGTCATAGTATAGGTATAAAGAGGAATTTCTATAATAATAAAATAAAAAAGGGCATGTATCAAAATAAGTTTTATTAGTATATTTGATACAGCCACTTTTTAGTGATTATTTATTTGACATTGCTTGAAAAATTTCTAAGAAAAATTCTTCAAGTTCATTTATTTTCTTTTCAAGGTTACATACACGTTCTTCTAAAGATTTATCCCTATTACTTTCTAGGGAATCAGAGTTTATATTTTTTATAAAATCTGAATTAAGTTTTAAATCTCTAAAGTCTTTTTTTAAGTCTTCTAAGGAATATTCATTTGAATTTAAAAAGTTTATTTCATTTAAGTCAAAATCTACTTTAGGAATTCTTCTTCTACCTTTAAAGTTTTTAGGTATTTTTATTTCAAAAGGTAACTTGCTTTCACTGTTAAGACCATGAGAAGTTGTTTCTATTTCATCATTAACAGGAAGTTTTTCTATAGCAACTTCTTCTAATATAGTACTATTTGTAGCTTTTATGTTGATTTCTTTCTTATTAAAATTATCAGTATGTTCTATCTTAGAAGAAGGTTTATTTTCTTTCTTTTTAATTAAAAATATTTTAGAAAAACTATTTTTAAAATATGAAATCATCCTTTTAATTAGAGTTTTCTTTTTCTTCTTTTTTCTTCTAGCTGTTCTAGATACTCTAGGAATTTCTAAAGTCATACTTTGAGAAGTTTTAGTATTATCCTTTGAATTATCTTCCTTAGTAACACTAACTTTTTCAGATGTTTTAATTTCAGGTAATAATATATTAGTAGTTTCAATATCTTTTATGTTTAATTTTTCATTTATAGAATCTATTATAGATTGAACATCCTCACGTTCTGGTGTTTTAGGAAGGGAGGATTTACTTGTTTCAACTGAAGGCTTTATATCTATTGAAGTAGATTCTTCTTTATCCTTTTTAAAATAACCATCTGTACTATCAAAGAAAAAACCTTCTTCATTCATAAATTTTATTATATCTTTCTTTTGTATATCTATTTTTTTTGAAAGCTCTTTAAGAGAAATTCCATCTAGAACTAAAGAGTTATTTATTAATTTAACCTTATCTGAATTGTTCATATTTTTAAAGCTTATTTTTTTGTTACTCATAATTTCTCACCCTTAATACAAATATAAATTATGTCAATAGTAATGTGAGCTTTGCCATATTACAAAAGTTTCTAAAAATATTATAAAATAAAAACGAAGAATTTGAAATATATTACAATTAAAATAGGGAAAAATTTCAAAGATTTTTACATAATATATATAATTTTTATATAT
>OGSU01000383.1_pt1 | contig 20874 bp, 20 predicted proteins | sample 1573911 | NCBI WGS metagenome assembly OGSU01 (sample SAMN03295839, study PRJEB24534) | human gut metagenome | isolation source: fecal sample 7 from infant 5 | host: Homo sapiens | place: USA: Pittsburgh, PA | collected 2014-07 | reverse complement strand
CTCAATACCATGAGCACCTGGAAATTCAGGGAGAAAAGCTGGGTGAATATTGATGATACGGCCTTCATAAGCTGCTAGTAAAGTTGGGCCAACGATTTTCATATAACCCGCCAGACAAACCAGGTCAATCTCGTGCTCATCCAAGAGTTTGACGATAGCTTCTTCGTAAGCTACTTTATTGTCAAATTCCTTGAGTTCAAAGGCATGGCTAGCCACACTAAGATTTTGGGCACGTTCTAAGACATAGGCATCTCGGTGATCTGAAAAGACAAATTCAACTGGAAATTGCTCTGCAATGACCTGAAAGTTTGAACCATTTCCAGAAGCAAAAACAGCAATTTTTTTAACCATTATTTAATCACCACACTTGCATCTGTCTTCTTCACGATGCGACCAATTTCATAAACAGGTTCATCAAGAAGTTCTTTGACACGTTCCACATTTTCTGCCTTAACCGCAAGCATGAGACCAATCCCCATGTTGAAGATTTCAAACATTTCTTCATGTTTGATTTGGCCATATTTTTCAAGGGCTTTGAAAATTGGAAGGACTGGAACTTTGCTTTCGTCAATTTCAGCAGCCAAGTCATCTGCGAACATACGTGGTACATTTTCAATGAAACCACCACCTGTGATGTGGGCAATACCGTTAACCAATTCTTCTTTGATCAATGGCAAAGCTGCTTTGACGTAGATACGAGTTGGTTCCAAAAGAACGTCTTTAAGTTTTTTGCCTTCCAATTCTGGGAGAACTTCTTCACCTGTATAGTCCGCAAAGACACGACGAACAAGTGAGTAACCATTTGAGTGGATTCCGCTTGAGGCAAGTCCAAGAATCACATCCCCTGCTGCTACTTTTGAACCGTCGATAATTTGAGATTTTTCTGCAACACCAACAGCAAACCCAGCCAAGTCATAGTCATCTTCACCGTACATACCCGGCATTTCAGCCGTTTCACCACCGATAAGGGCTGCACCAGCTTGCACACATCCTTCAGCCACACCAGCAACGACCTGTTCTAGTTTAGCTGGTTCATTTTTCCCAGTTGCGATATAGTCAAGGAAGTAAAGGGGCTCCGCACCTGCAGCGATGATATCGTTAACACACATAGCCACACAGTCTTGACCAATTGTATCATGCTTGTCGTACTTGATAGCCAGCATGAGTTTCGTTCCGACACCGTCCGTCCCTGAGATCAAAACAGGCTCTTTGACACCCGTTTTTGAAAGATCAAACATACCACCGAAGCCACCTAGAGCTCCCATGACACCCGCACGTTCCGTACGAGCCACGTGTTTTTTAATCCGTTCAACAACTTCATAACCCGCTTCAACATCCACTCCCGATTGAGCGTACGCATTTTTATTTGTCATTTCTTTTTCCTTTTCTTTTTTGAGAAAGACTGCGACGTCTTTTTAGATAAACAATTATTTTATCTAAAAAGACTAGTCAGGTCTCTAGCTTTAGCCCCATAGGGCAAAGCGTCTACTGACAAATGCTTTAGCTTTTAGTCAGTAGTGAGACGTGGAGCATAAGCATTTTTATTTGTCATTCTATTTTTCCTTTTCATTTCCTATCGATAAAAACTTGTCTTTTCATCCAAACTTCTACGGTATTCTTCTTCGTAATCGTACAATGGGGTTGGATATTTTCCGTCAAAATAAGCGACACACAAGCCACCGTTTGGCGCATCTGTTTCGATACCGATAGAATCAATCAAGCCCTCGATAGAGAGATAGGTTAAGCTATCTGCCCCAATGATTTGGCGAGTTTCTTCAACCGTATGATTGGCCGCAATCAATTCCTGACGCGTCTGAATATCAATCCCGTAAAAGCAAGGATAAGCTAAGGCTGGACTTCCAATAGCAACGTGAACTTCTGTTGCCCCTGCTTCTTTCAACAATTGAACAATTCTCCGAGACGTCGTTCCACGAACAATCGAATCATCAATCATCACGACCCGTTTTCCTTTAACGACACCAGAAACGGCAGACAATTTCATCCGAACCCCTTGCTCGCGCAACTCTTGAGTTGGTTGGATAAAGGTCCGTTGAGTGTATTGGTTTTTGATCAAGCCCATTTCATTTGGCAGGCCAGATTCTTCCGCAAAGCCCATAGCTGCACTGAGTGAGGAATTCGGCACCCCAACCACGATATCCGCTTCATGTTTGAACTCACGTGCCAATTGCGCTCCCATTCTCTTACGAGCTGTATGGACATTGACCCCATGAATATTTGAGTCAGGTCGAGCAAAATAGATGTACTCCATCGAGCAAATAGCTAACTGAGTATCCGTCGTGTAGGTATCGTATTGGATGCCGGTATCATCGATAATTACCACTTCACCTGGTTTCACATCGCGCACCCACTCTGCACCAATCACTTCAAAAGCACAAGTTTCAGAAGAAACAACGACAGCTCCATTAGCCATTTTCCCAATAGAAAGTGGTCGGAAACCATTTGGGTCAAGAGCTGCAATCAACTTGTCTTCAAACATCAAAAGATAGGCAAAACCACCCTTGACAAGGCTGAGAGCTTCTTTGACTTTCCCCATAAGGCTCGGATTGTGGCTACGGCGAATCAAGTGAGCTAAAATTTCGGAATCTGAGGTCGAACTAAAAATAGCACCTCTTTGTTCCAACTCTTTTTTCAATGATGCAGCATTGGTCAAATTCCCATTATGCGCCAGTCCAAATTGCATATCGTGAAAGCGAAAGAGAAAAGGCTGGATGTTATCCACGGAAGCTTCTCCCGCAGTCGCATAACGCACGTGCCCGATCGCTCCTGTACCTGTTAATTTATCCAAATTGGCAGGATTTTTAAAGACTTCTGATAAGAGCCCCATATCCCGATAGCGTTTCAAATTCCCCTTGTCATTGGAGAGGATTCCTGCCCCCTCTTGACCACGGTGTTGTAAACTATGAAGCCCAAAATAGGTTAATTTAGCGGCATCTGGATGACCCCAGATCCCAAAAACCCCACATTCTTCATTCAGAGATTTTACTTCGTATGTCATTTATTTACCTTCTTATTTTCCAGTAAAATATTTCACAGCTGAAGCAAAGAGATGTTGATCTTTGCTTCCTGGGATATTTTGGAAGAGCCCTTCTTCATAACGTTCTGAGTGACCCATCTTCCCAATAATTTGACCGTTCTTACTTGTGATCCCCTCGATAGCATTTACAGATCCGTTTGGATTGTATTTAGAATCCATGCTCGGTTTGCCTTCGAAGTCAACATACTGTGTAAAGATTTGACCATTGTCACGAAGCTCTGCAAATTCTTCAGCTGTCACGACAAATTTACCTTCACCGTGTGACACTGGGATGGCATGGATGTCACCAACTTTCACGCCTGCAAGCCATGGTGAGTTCGTGTTGGCAATCCGTGTTTCAACCATCTTCGCCACGTGTTGGTTGGCATCATTGTAGAAGAGAGTTGGACTCGTACTGCTTGCATCTTCAAAGTTACCATATGGAAGAAGACCTGATTTGACAAGAGCCTGGAATCCATTACAGATACCAATAATCAAACCACCACGTTCGATGAAACTATCGATAGCTGCACGCACTTTTTCATTGAGCAAGATGTTTACGATGAATTTGGCTGATCCATCTGGTTCATCTGCCGCTGAGAAGCCACCTGCAAAGAAGATAATGTTCGCTTTTTCGATATTGTCAACCATGGTGTCAACCGACTTGACAATCGCTTCTTCGTCGAGTGTGACAAATGGTACTAAGTTGACTGTCGCACCTTCTTTTTCAAAGGCCTTAGCGGAATCATATTCTGAGTTGGTACCTGGGAATACCGAGATGTAAACCACTGGTGTTTCAACTGTTTCTTTAGCTTTAATAACAGCATCCGATGCTACAGCAGGCACTTCTTCAAGTTCAGTTGCTTGTGCAAATTCAGTCGGATAAACCTCTTCCAATTTACCTTGGAAGGCACTGTCAAGTTTATGTCCATCCAGCGTTACACCATTGACAATGAGTGTAAAGTCAGCCACTGTTTGTCCAATCTTGGCAACACCTGAAATTTCTTCAGGCGATGTAAAGATGAATCCACCCAATTGGGCTGTCAAGCTACTGTCAAGGTCAGATAATTCAACAGTGGCACCGATATGGTTACCGAATGTTGCAAGGGCAAGAGACTCAACCACTCCACCATATTTCACAGCTGATGCAGCTGTCACTTTGTGATCAGCTTGGATAGCTTCAAATTGATCAAAGTTAGACTTGATAAGATCAAAGTCGATTTCTTGTGCTAAAGCTCGACCTGGAATATAGTAAATATTTTCACCAGCAGTTTTAAATTCTGGAGAAAGAACTTTACGGCTATCTGCAGTTGTGACACCAAAAGCAACCAAGGTTGGTGGTACTGTCAATTCTTCAAAGGTACCAGACATAGAGTCTTTCCCACCGATAGATGGCAAACCAAGTTGAATCTGAGCTTCAATAGATCCAAGAAGAGCAGATACTGGTTGACCAAAACGCTCTGCTTGTTTATCCATCCGCTCGAAGTATTCTTGATAAGAGAAACGAGCCCTAGACCAGTTTGCACCAGCAGCAACCAAACGAGCAGTTGCTTCGATGACCGCATAAGCAGCACCATGATATGGAGACCATTCTGCTACATAAGGGTTGAATCCTTGCGCCATGACAGAAGCAGTTGTTGTCACGCCGTGTTGAACTGGCAATTTCTGAACAGAAGCTTCAGTTGGTGTAATTTGGTAACGACCACCAAGTGGGTGATTGACTGTTGAACGACCAACTGAGCTATCAAAGATAGTTTGCAAACCTTTTTGACTTGCATGGTTAAGGTCAGCCAAGACTTCAAGAGTATCCGCTTCAAGGGATTCAGCAGAGGTTTGACGTTCTTCTGGAAGCTTGACATCCTTGTCAACTACCTTAGCATCTACAACCACACGCACACCATTTGTGTCAAGGAAACGACGTTCCAAATCGACGATTGTTTCGCCATTCCAGTGCATGACAAGATTTGGTTTTTCAGTTACTGTTGCAACGGCAACAGCATCAATATTTTCTTTGTTACATGCTGCAACGAAGGCATCTACATCTTCTGGACGAACCACCACGGCCATCCGTTCTTGAGATTCAGAGATGGCAATTTCTGTACCGTTCAAACCTTGGTATTTCAATGGTACTTTGTCTAGATCAATTTCAAGACCATCTGCTAATTCACCGATAGCCACACAGACACCACCAGCTCCAAAGTCATTGGATTTCTTGATCAGACGTGTCACATCCCCATTACGGAAAAGACGTTGAATTTTCCGTTCTTCGATGGCATTCCCTTTTTGAACCTCAGCACCAGCTGTTTCAACTGATTCAACGGTTTGAACTTTAGAAGAACCTGTCGCACCACCGACACCGTCACGTCCAGTCTTACCACCGAGCAAGATAATGACATCACCAGCTTCAGGTTTTTCACGAACAACATTTTCCTTAGGAGCCGCACCGACAACGGCACCTAGCTCCATACGCTTAGCAACGAAACCTGGGTGGAAGTATTCACGAACATAGGTTGTTGCAAGACCAATTTGGTTACCGTATGAAGAATAACCGTGAGCTGCTGTTTTAGAAATCACTTGTTGTGGCAATTTCCCAGCGCGAGTCGCTGAAATTGGAGCTGTAATATCACCAGCGCCTGAGATACGCATGGCTTGGTAAACGTATGATCGACCTGACAATGGGTCACGAATGGCACCACCGATACAAGTAGCCGCACCACCAAATGGTTCAATCTCCGTTGGGTGGTTATGAGTTTCGTTTTTGAACATGAGAAGCCATGGTTCTTTGACACCATTGACATCCACTTCAATTTCAACAGAGCAGGCATTGATTTCATCAGACACTTCCATGTCGTCCAAACGACCATTGGCACGCTCATAACGACCAAAAATAGTCGCCATATCCATCAAGGTTTGCGGTTTTTCTGTACGTCCCAACTCATCACGCATGGTAATATACTTGTCATAAGTCGCTTGCAATTGTTTTTCAAATTTAGAAGCTGAGAAGTCGATGTTTTTCAACTCTGTCTCGAAAGTTGTGTGACGACAGTGGTCAGACCAGTAAGTATCCAACACCTTAAGCTCAGTCTCAGTTGGCACCCGTCCAATGGACTTGAAATAGTCTTGAATGAAGAGCAGGTCATCCACTTCCATTGCCAATCCTTGCTCAGCTTTATACTGTGCAAAATCTTCTGCCCTATAAGTTTCAAAGAAATCCAAGTTTGGAATAGTCTTGTCAGACTCAGAGAAATCCTGTTTCGCAAGGCCAACCGTGATATCTTTGAAACGAGAATCCACTGGGTTCAAGAGGTAGTTTTTGACAGCTTCCAATTCATTCGCAGCAATGTCCTTGTTAACCAAGTACAATTGAGCTGTGTTCACCGCTACATCACTTGAGCTACCAAGCAAAAGCAAAGCTTCTTGTGAAGAGGCCGCACGTTGGTCAAATTGACCAGGCAAACTTTCGATCGCAAAGAAAGCAACCTTCTCAAGATCTGCCTTGATCGCAGCTTCATCCAAAACAGTATCGGTCACTTGTTCAGAGAAAATATGTTTTTCTGCACGCGCAAACAAGTCCTCTGCCAAATGAAAGACATCGTAAACCTGCACAATCCGAAGGTCCTTCAAGGTTTTCAACTGAAGATTATGCTGTAATTCCTTTACTAAAGAGTCCGATTTCACACGAAAATCAGCTTTTTTCTCAACGAAAATACGTTTATCCATTTTATTTCCTTTAATTCTATTCAAATAGGTTATTGAAGACGAAGGTTTTCCGTTGCAAACAGGGTTACTTCAACCCTTGCAATTTCTCCAATACAACTTCATAAACATCTGTCAGACTTCCCAGATCCCTACGGAAAACATCCTTGTCCATATGGTGCCCTTCAGCGTCCCAAAGGCGGCAATTATCTGGAGAGAATTCATCTGCCAAGATGATCTTGCCATCCTTATCAAAACCAAATTCCAATTTGAAATCAATCAAACGAAGACCAATTTGTGCAAACCAATCTTTCAACAGTTCATTGATACGACGTGTTTCTGCCTTAATATAAGCAATTTGTTCATCGTTGGCAACACCTAAGAATTTCACATGTTCGTCGTTGATAAATGGATCATCCAACTCATCGTTTTTATAGTAAAATTCAACGATTGGGGTTTCTAATTCCAACCCTTCTTCAACGCCAAAACGTTTAGAAAATGAACCTGCAGTCACATTACGAAGAACAACCTCCAAAGGGATAATTTTCACTTTTTTATTGAGTTGTTCGGTGTCAGAAATACGTTTGATAAAGTGTGTTGCCACACCGGCAGCATTCAATTTTTCAAAAATAAGAGACGAAATCTGATTATTCAGCACACCTTTCCCCTTAATAGTCTCTTTACGAGCCCCATTTAGCATGGTTGCTTGGTCTTTATAGACCGACTTAATCACATGTTCGTCCTCAGTAGTATAGATATCCTTAGCTTTTCCAGTATAAATCAGTTGATTGCTCATGACTTTGTTCGCCTTTCGTATTTTATCACCTACATTCTATCATAGACAAAGCGCATTTTCAATAAATTTCCGTACAATATAGGCAGAATCCGAATGAAAAGGACAGAAAAAAAGACCATCAAGAATAATCTCTGAACGATCCATTTTTCATTAGTGACCAGCAGTTCGTTTTTCAATATAGTCTACAACATCCCCAACCGTGTTGAATTCATCAATCACCTTATCTGGGATTTCCAATTGGTATTCATCTTCCAACTCGATGATAAATTCCATCAATTCAACGGAGTCTGCCTGTAAATCCTTGCGCAAATCCAACTCCAAAGATACTTGGAAATCCGCCCCTTTACGGTCTTTGAGATAAGCTTCAATCGTAGCTAAAATGTCTTTTTTTGAACTCATACATTACTCCTCCTTTGATAATTCCTTCACTGATTTTCCAACAACATCCGTCTCTAACATGGTTCGAATCTGACGAATGGTGCTATAGACCGCTTTCGCATCACTTGAACCATGCGTTTTGACAACAGGTGCTTGAAGGCCAAACAAGACTGCTCCTCCAACATCTGAGAAATCCAAGGTTTGCTTCAATGATTTCAAACGGTCCTTGAGCAAGAAAGCTCCTAGTTTCGCCTTCCAATTTCCAGTGGCGATCGCTTGCTTCAATTGCTTCAAGATTCCAAAAGCTGTCCCTTCCATGGTTTTCAAGACAGCGTTTCCCGTGAAACCATCCGCCACAACAACATCAGCAACGCCATCCATCAAGTCACGCGCTTCCACGTTTCCAATAAAATGAATGGACTCGTCCTCAGACAGCAATTGATAGGTTTCCTTGCGCAAAGGATCTCCCTTGCTTGCTTCTGTCCCATTGTTCAATAGACCCCCCCGCGGTTTTTGAATCCCACGCACATTTTCCGCATAGTAAGACCCCATCACAGCATACTGATGCAAGTGCTCCGGTGTATTTTCCGCATTGGCACCTAAGTCCAGCATATCATAGCCACGTCCATCAACCGTTGGAAGTGTCGACATCAAGCCAGGACGTTCCACCCCTTTGATGCGGCCAACGATAAAGAAACCAGCCGCTAACAAGGCACCCGTATTCCCCGCAGATAGCATGGCATCTACATCTCCAGCCTTCACATCCTTGGCAGCCAAGACCATCGAAGCCTGTTTCTTCCGACGAATAGCACGTGCCGGCTCATCATCTGAATCGATTTTTTCCTCCGTATGAACAATCGATACACGCTCTGTTGCTGTTAAATAATTTTTGATTTTTGCCTCATCACCATACAAGACAATCTCAATATCATCAAAATCACGAATGGCTTGATTCACGCCTTCTACTAAGGCTTGAGGTGCATTGTCGCCCCCCATTGCATCTACTGCAATTTTTTTCATGTTTCACCTCCAGATGAATCTTTCATAATCGCTCCCCAATCACTCAAGGAGTCGATAAACTTTTTAGCTTTTAAATGGACCCCTACATACTCCTCATACAACTGATCCATCGCCTGACGTAGCGCTGCTTTCATATCTGCTTGTAGGGAAATCGTCTCTAACTCACTGAATTGGACCGCTTGAAATTGATCCAATAAATAGAGAACATTTGGATGCCAGTGGGCACGCCTCTCATCCTGATCATAATGGTCTGGGCAAAGCACTCCGCTATACCGGAAGGAATAATCAAAAGGAAGACCAACCCGATGGCAGAAACAACATTCATGCAGGTTCAAGACAACCCCAAACCGCGAAAGAATCTGAATCTCAAAAATATTGGTCAAAACCTCATAATCCAAGCCCTCTTCCATCAAAGACAAAGTCTTCTCCAAAAAAGCAAACAAGGCCGGATCCACCTGATTATCCTGAATACTGGCATCCGCAAGCGCCAAAACATAGGTCGCATAAGAAAGGGCAAAAAGATCTGCATTGATTTTCTTATAAACCTGCACATCTTGAACATCATCGATATAACTCAGCCCATCATCATTGATTTTTAGCAACATATCTGCCGTAACCAAGGGCTGTAACACAGGATTTAATCGCGATTTACCAGCATGTTTCACAAAAAACATCCGCTTGCCCGACTTCTCCGTGAAGATCTTGACCAATTTATCATCCTCACGAAAATCCCGATTATAGAGCACAATGCCCCGGGTCTCAATTGACTCCAGCATGTTCTTCCATGTACTCCTTCAAGCGTTTCATAGCTTCCTTGATTACTTCCATACTGGCCGCATAAGACAAGCGCACATAGCCTTCGCCATATTGACCAAAAGCAGCCCCCGGAATAAAGGCAACCGCTTTTTCACGCGCAAAATTTTGCAAGAAAGCAAAGGAATCTTGGTTGTAACCAGCTGGAATTTTAGCAAAAATATAGAAGGCTCCATCTGGCTTAATTATCTCAAACCCAAGAGCAGACATCTTTTCGATAATATAATCCCGACGTTTCACATATTCCTTCTTCATCGGTTCCGCATCATCCCGACCCGCAGTCAAGGCCTCAATCGCAGCATACTGGTTCATGGTTCCAGCAGCAGTAACCAAATACTGATGGCTCTTGATCAATTGCGCTGTTAGTACAGCAGGCGCAAAGATAAAGCCAAGCCGCCAACCCGTCATCGCGTGAGATTTGGACAAGCCATTGATGACAATGGTCTGCTCAGGAATAAATTCTGCCATAGAAACATGCGCTTTTCCTGTATAAGTTAACTCGGAATAAACTTCATCACAGACAACAAACACTTCATATTTTTTCAAGACCTCAGCCAATTCCGCCATCTGTTCGCGCGAATAAGTAACCCCTGTCGGATTGGCTGGATAATTGAGAACAACGGCCTTCAGCTTGTCTCCTTGCTCCACAATAGCTTTTTCCAACTTTTCAGGTGTCAAAATAAATTGATCCGCCGTCGTATCAATTTCAACAACATCCGCACCAACCAGATTCACAATGGGCTCATAACCAGGATAAGCTGGTGCAGGAAGAAGCACCACATCCCCAGGTTCCAAGATCGCCGTTAAGGTTGCGGATAAGGCTTCCGTCGCACCAATTGTGACCAAAATCTCATCCTCCGGACGATAGTGAAGACCATATTTATCAGCCACAAATTGACTCGCAGCCTCACGCAAAGCCTGCAAACCACTCATCCCTGTATAATGGCTAAAATTCGCATCAATCGCAGCTTTCCCCGCCTCTTTGACATGTTCTGGAGTCGTAAAATCCGGTTCCCCCAACGTCAAACGCAAGACCCCAGGAATCGAAGAAATCGATTGGTCAAACTGACGAATCAAAGAAACTTCAATTCGATTGAGATTTTTATTAAACCGTTTCGTTAAATCCATAATCCACCTCCAAAAACAATTATATTCATTATACTATAAATAGAACCCCATCGCAAAAGAACAGGTAAACAAAAAGCCCCCACTTCAGATTTTCCCACGCAATAGGGTCAAGTTTTACGAATTATATAAGTGAGAACTACTAAAGGAGAATACGTATGCCCAACCAACTCAGACACCCAGATCTATCCCCGACCATGGACTTAATTGCCAAAAAGATCTTCCACAAACAACACCTAACAGCCGATTTCATCCGCAGCGTCCTCAATATTCCCGTTGTTTCCGTTGAAATACTCGATGGCACCCAGATTCAATTAGCCGAATATGACCATCCAAATTTCTATACAGCCGTAGATGTTTGCGCTAAACTTGAAGACGGTACCCAAGTGATCATTGAAGTTCAAGTTACTAAACAGCGCTCATTTTTCAATCGTATGCTTGCCTATTTAGCCAATCAAATTACTGATAACTTAAAACGTTTAAAAACCGATCAAAATAAGACCCACACCCTCTACTCCAGGATGGATCCTGTGTACTGTATCGCGATTCTTGAAAACGAACACTTTGATGATGATCGAGCCTTTCATACCCTCTCTCTTTATGATGAGGAGACCTTAACTCCCGTCTATTCAGATTTTCACGGAAGTTCTCAGCGCCCACCAATGAAATTTGCATTCCTAGAACTGAACAAGTATAATAAAGATAAGATTACAGAATACCACTTACAAAAATGGTTTGAATTTTTCTCAAACAAACCCTTTGATATCGAGATGGATCCCGTGATCAAAGAAGCAGAAGAATTACTAGACCAAACCCAATGGACAGAGGAGGAAAAAAGAATGTTTGATCAAGAACGCAGAAATCGTGACCTCTACGAAGGTGCCATCGCTCAAGCCACCTACGACGGGCAACAATTGGGAATGAAACAAGGAATTGAAAAAGGAATTAAAAAATCTAAAACGGAGATGGCAAAAGCCATGTTAAAAGATAAATTGGATATTTCCTTCATTGCCAAATACACTGGCTTAACCCAACAAGAACTCCAACAACTTACCCAAACTACTCACAGATAACAAAAAGGCCTAGCACTGCTAAGCCTTTATTTTTTTATTGTTGACCACGTGTTGCCACATATTTCAATTGATCAGCATGTTTTGCCACAAAATCCTTCATTTCTGAATCAGGAATTTGACGAAGGTAGAGGTTAGAACGAATGGTTTCATCCTCTTCACGACAAGTTGACAATACTAAGTATTTATCAGATGCTTTGATCTTGATGTTTGGATTCTTCGTACGTGCTGACTCATAGATATTCTTCAACTGAGTTGTGAAATCTTTATCATCTGTAAAGCTTGTACGGTAGAAAGCTGTATCCTCAGGTACGATAACAAGTCCCATTGCTTCATAGTAGTACTTACGCTCTGGAGTTTCAATCACTACATATGGATGTTGGTCCAAATACTCTTGTTTGTCGTAGTAGTTCACATCGTTAAACATCCGGTGATCGCCAACTTTACTACCGCGAGCATGACCAAATAGCCAAGTCAAACGGTCACTGAAATCTTTCTTATTGTCCATATCCATGAAGACTGTCCCCATGTAAGGTTCATTTCCACCATCAAAAGTTTTATTCAGGTATGTTTCGTTATCCTTTGTTTGTACAACAGGTTCATCCAACTGTGTACCAGGTGCATAAACGTAAGCAATGGCTTCAGGGTTAACCGATGTCAATTGAGCAAAACGATTTTTCAGGTAATCTTTTTCTTCTTGACTTGGTTCGTATTTAGCTGCTTGCTTTGTTGCACTAGTTCCACTTGCCTTTTTAGCTGAAGTAGATGTTTTTCCCCCTGCAAATGGATTAAAGAATAGAAATCCAACAACAAGTACAACAGCCGCAACAAGAGCAGCAATCATAATACCTGATGTTTTTGAACTTTTATTATCCACTCTTTTCATTGTATTGATCTCCTCTTGATCATTTTTTCTAAAAAATATCACTGAGCCCAAGGACCCAGTGATATTTATTTCGAGCTAATTAATTATAAAATTATTTAACTGCACTTGTTTTTGGAAGAGCTTTACCAGCTTGAGCTGATGCTGCTTTACCATTTTTAGAAGCTTTAGCTCCGTTTTCAGTTTTAGCTGCTTCAGCTTTAGCGTTTGCGTTTGCATCTGCATTAGCTGCATCAGCAGAACCACCATGGTTAAGAGCTTTATCTTCTGCATCGCGCATTTCTTTTGTTTTGTTGTCTTGTTTGCCATCTGGGTCGTTCCAGTATTTACCTTCAGCAATAGCTGCGTTACGGTATTGTTCTTGAAGGTTAGCTACATATTTGTTGCGCACAACATTACGTGCTTCAGCACGAGCTGCATCAAGTTTAGCAACATATTCACCATAAAGGTGACCTGAACCGTATGCTTCAAGAGCTTGTTTTGCTGCTACAACTTCTGGAGCATTTTCAGCTTCAGCATTGATTTCAGCTTCGTGTGCTGCTACTTGTGTATTTGCTTCGTCAGCGATGTCACGTTCAGAAACATAGTGTTTTTGAATCAATGCATTTGAGCTGTATGAATTATCTGATGCAAATGCTGGTGCTGCTGCTGCAAATACTGCAAGAGCTGCTACTGATGATAATAAAACTTTTTTCATTGTTTTATCTCCTTTTTTCTTTTTAAAAAATAATTCGTTACTTCGTAACTATGATTAGTATACTAGGATATGTTGCCCCTGTCAAGAGTTTTCTTTAATTTTTTTTAAAAATTTTGCAATGATCCAACTAAAAATTCGATGAATAATTAAAAAAATTCTCGAAATGTTAAATTGATTAACAAATCAAAAAGTAATCTATCATTCATATATTTGGTAAAACCTACTTATGAAATATGTCAAATATTTTTGCCCTGTTGTAAAATGAAGTGCAACAAAAAAGACATATTCATCTGATGTACTAGAGTTGCGAAAAACAGTATAATGGAAGATGAACATGTCCACTAATTATTCTACACAAATCAATAATACAAATGCTTATCTGAAACTGGATTGTGTATCGGATGACTTTCTGAGAGAATTTACAGAAGCAACGAGAGAGAAACCAAGGGTGCATGGCGTGGATACCTTTGTTCATACCTATAGACTCCAACATGTAGATGCAGTTGTTCCTTCAACCAAGTCATAGATAAAGTCAAAATCAACCTCTTTATCCACTTGTCGAAGAAAGTGATCCTCCGGGACCAATTCGTCTATCGTATAGAAGCCAAATTGGCGACGATTATAATCTGGTTTTTCTTTGTGAAACATAGGGAACACCTCACAACTCTTCTTACCTCTATTATACGACTTTAAACAAAGAAAAGCCCTTAGAAACTTATGGTCTAAGGACTTTGTCTTCAATCTGAGGAGAAAACTAATTAGTTTTCTCCTTTTATTAATTTATTAAAAGTTAACTAGAATAGATAAATAGCTTAGATTATTTATTAAATCCTGCACCAAAGCGAGTATTGTCACCAAACTTACGAGTTGCATCATCCAAAGGTTTACCATCAGTACCTGCAACTGGCTTAGCTGGATAAGTTTCAGCACCTGCAAAACTGAAAGCTTTCTTGTTCAATGGAGAAACTCCGAAACCAAAACGGTTGTTGTGGTTATTAGCAGCATTTGCTTCTGTAACAATTTCCGTAGTTGGACGTGTTACACCTGGAATTGCTTTTGGATCTGGAGTAGCTGGAGCAGCTGGAGTGGCTGGAGTGGCTGGAGCAGCTGGAGTGGCTGGAGCAGCTGGAGTGGCTGGAGCAGCTGGAGCAGCTGGAGCAACTGGAGCAGCTGGAGTAGCTGGAGTAGCTGATTTAGCTGATTTAGCAGCGTTAAATCCTGCACCAAAGCGAGTATTGTCACCAAACTTACGAGTTGCATCATCCAAAGGTTTACCATCAGTACCTGCAACTGGCTTAGCTGGATAAGTTTCAGCACCTGCAAAACTGAAAGCTTTCTTGTTCAATGGAGAAACTCCGAAACCAAAACGGTTGTTGTGGTTATTAGCAGCATTTGCTTCTGTAACTGTTCCAGTAGTTGGAGCAGTTACTCCTGGGATAGAAGGAACTTTAGTAGCTGCATAAGAAACGCTAGCGATTGCTGACAATGCTAATACACTTGTTAATAAAACTTTTTTCATAATAGTTTTATCTCCTTTTTCATATTTAGTATAGATTGCTCTACAGTGAACATTTTATACATATATGTTGGGTTTGTCAAGTATTTTTTTAATATAACACCGTAATATCAATAAATTAATTTCAAACTTACGTCTATTTGATCCCTAAAATTACGATTTAGTAACATATTATACTCATCTATTAGAATTACTCGGTTTTTTGATACTTTTACTCAGTCGTTCCTCTATGAAATCCACCGAACTTCCCTAATTTCACCAATTCCCTCTTCTTTTCCACTCCAATGATTTCCTATTTTTTCGCACGATTTTTGGGCAGAGTCTTCTTCGGTATACTTGGATCCGCCTTGCTTTCTAGCTTTTGAGCCGCTCGAATTAGTTCTTTTCGCTTCTTTTCATTTTTAACTTTTTGCCACCACTGTTTGATTCCCATTTGTGTTTCTCCTATATAAAAGAGGCCAGTAGCCCAGCCTCTTCAATTTTAACTTTTTTTCGCATTTCCCGTTTCAAATAAAGGTGAAAGAGGACGATTTTCATGGATGCGAACAATCGCTTCAGAAAGAAGCTTCGCAATCGAAATTTGCTCGATCTTGTCAATCAAGCGATCCTCCGGAAGATAAATCGTATCCAAAACAACCAACTTCTTGATCGCAGACTTCTGAATATTGTCCATGGCAGGTCCTGATAGAACCGGGTGCGTACAGCTTGCATAGACCTCTACAGCTCCTGCTTCTGCAAGGGCATCCGCTGCATGGCAGATCGTACCAGCAGTGTCAATCATATCATCAATCAAAATACAAGTCTTTCCTTCAACACTCCCAATGATGTTCATAACTTCACTCGTATTCATCTTATCAACACTCCGGCGTTTATCAATAATCGCTATCGGTGTCTTCAAGAATTCCGCCAACTTCCGAGCACGAGTCACTCCACCGTGATCAGGGCTGACAACAACATAGTCTTTTCCAATCATCCCGCGACGTTCAAAATAGTCGGCGATCAATGGAGCTCCCATCAAGTGGTCAACTGGAATATCAAAGAAGCCTTGAATTTGTGCTGCGTGCAAATCAATGGTCAAGAGGCGATCAACACCGGCAACCTCAAGCATATTTGCTACCAACTTAGAAGTGATTGGTTCACGAGCCCGAGCTTTCCGGTCTTGACGAGCATAGCCGTAATACGGCATCACCACATTAATCGATTGCGCACTCGCACGTTTCAACGCATCTACCATAATCAAAATTTCCATTAGATTATCATTAACCGGTGAGCTAGTGGATTGCAAAATATAAACATCTTTCCCACGGATTGATTCCTCAATATTAACCTGAATTTCTCCATCAGAAAATTGACGAACCGTTGACTTTCCAAGCGGTAGTCCCATTTCATGAGACACACGTTGAGCCAATTCTTGATTTGACGACAAAGCAAAGAGCATTAAATCAGAAAATGACATGATTTCCTCCAGTAAAATCTAAAAACCATATTGTACAGTCAGCACAAATTTCTCCTACCACCATTTTATCGCTTTTTAAACAAATATTCAAATATTAATTTATGGAAAATACAAAAGAAAGAAGCTATCAAAAAAAGAAGCAGAACCTTTGTTCTGCTTCATGATAATTCTTAATTTGGATAGATATAAGTAACAGTACCTTGAGCATTGACTGGGTTAAACCATCCACGGTAGTTTCCAATACTACGAATTCCTAAATAGTTAGATTCAGAAACTTGGATGCTTGTTGTAGATTGAACAGCAGTAACGACTGCTACGTGTCCATATCCACCATCATTCCAACATGCGATAGCCCCAACTTGTGGTTGAGATCCTGTACGGAATCCAGCCGCTGCTGCACTTGCTGCCCATTGACCACCGTTACCCCAGTAATCGCCAGCCCATGGAGCTAAAACTTTCGCACCCCAAGTACATTCACCTACTGGGTAAGAAGACGCAGATGAGCTGTAGGTAGGACGAGAAGTAGTGGCTGCTGGAGCTGCTGCTACTGTTTGAGTCGTTGGTTGAGCTGCTGGAGCTCCAGATGCTGCAGGAGTTTGAGCTGCCGCTTGTACTTGTGCTTGAAGAGTTGTGTTAGCCGAAGCTTTCACAGCTGCTTGTTGTTCTTTTTGTTTTGCACGGTAAGCCGCTTCTGCTGCTGCCGCCGCTGCCGCTGCTTTTTCAGCCTCAGCTTTTTGTTGTACTAACGCATTTTTTTCATTTTCAGCAGTTGATTTTTCGGCTGCCAAGTTCAGTTGCGCAACTTTCAATTCAGCTTCTTTTGTAGTCAAAGCCTGCGCATCATCATCTAATTGTTGCTTGTTAGCAATTACAGTGTTGATCGCATCGTTGTTTTCTTTTTGTTTTTTCGCAATCTCTTCTTTATCACGTTTTTGCTCTTGCAACATTTTGTTGTTAGCATCAGCAATTTCGTTCATAGCAGAAATGCGTGAAATAGCTTCAGTCAAAGAACCAGAGCTAACGATCGCATTGATATAGCTTGTTGCAGTTCCAGTTGTTTGAGCGCTACGTGCTTGATTTGCAAGTGATTCTTGACGAGCAACAATATTTTTTGACAACTCATCAATCTCAGCAGACAATTTTTCAGATTCGTCATTCAAACGATCATTTTCAGCTTGAAGATCTGCTTGTTGTTTCTTGATTTCAGATACTTGGCCTTGAATTTGATCTACTTGAGCTTGCGCACTTTGTTGTTGTTGATTAATACTATTGATTTTGTTGTCTTGAGCAGCAATCTTATCGTCTGTAGAGTCGGCTGACACACCAGCTACTACAGCTACTTGTGCTAAAGCAACAGTACTCAATAAGATTGTGGCAAATAATTTTTTCTTCATTTAAAATTTTCCCTTCTTAAATAAGACACTAACTAGTATAACAAATTTTTTCAAATTTTATGTTACGCTATTGTTACATTTTTATTTCGACTTTATAAATAAACCTTTTCAAGTAATGGTTGAAGTCCAATATACAATAGAAAATTCAATAATAAACTAGGCGCAACTTCATAAACAATCACTGTAATGCCATTAAAGTGAATTCCAATAATGAAGATTTCTAAAAGACTAGCCAATAATTGAAAGGCCAAAATCGTTAGTAAGAAGGTGAAAAAACGAGTTAAGCGGTTGACCAAAATAATTTGATTATAATGAGAATACACTAACTGCAATAAAGGAAAGAGTAGAAAAGCAATTCCAAGGGTATGAAGAAAATAAACGTCAAAACAAAACCCAAAGAAAATAGCCCACCAAATACTAGCCATTTCAGAAAAATAAAGACTCAAGACCATAAAGCCATAGAAAAACAAGAAAGATGTAGACGTAAAAGAAGATGGAATAAAACGCGAAACAATAAAAGAGATTTGCCCATCCACAAACAAGGAAAGAAATAACAATATAGGAAAGAAATAGTGTTTTCTCAATACTTTCACATTATTCTCCAATCAACAACACATATCGCTCAACATCCAAATTTGCTTTTGGTTTGACTCGAATTTCTTGTCCCAGCTGATCTGATGATTTTTTAACTGATGTCACCGTACCAACTGGTAAATCACTACTTTTATAGTTTCCCAAACCACTTGTTGAAACAACAGATCCCTTCTTAATGTCGACCGGTTCTCCAATTTGCAACAAACGAAACTCACCCGTCTTATCGTCAAAGCCACTAAGTAAAGCAAAAATTGATTGACCTTGTCCATCAATCTTCAAGGTCAAATGTTGAGAAGCTATATCATTCCCAACAAGCAACTTGACATTACTGGAATGACTTTCCACCGTTTCAACAATTCCAATCACACCACCAGAAGCAAGGACAAACATAGAATCTGTAACACCCTCCGAACTCCCCTTATCAATCACAAATTCCTGATCCCAAGAACTATAATTTCGATCCACAATCTCCCCCATTATCTGTTTTGAAGAAGATGTAGTATCTTTTATATTCAAAAGACTCTTTAACTCTTTATTTTCCGCAGAAAGTCGATCAAGTTTCGAACGATCCACATCATTCTGGTACAAACTGGATTTCAAACTAACATTTTCATTATAAACATGAGCTAAATTTTTTAGATCTTTAGCCTTTGATTCCACTTCTACAAATGGTAAAGAAACAGCCCTATCCACAACAGCCAATGCATCTGCCGATTTGGAAACAATCGTTTTACGAATAGATGGAAATAAAAACAATAAAGCAGAAGACACAAGAACGAATAAAAAAGAAACTATTTTCAAAAAACGATGTAAAGCCATAGTGAAAAACCTTCAAAAAGATATAAAAAATAGCCTGAGACAAAATCTCAAACTTCAAAACTATACGGAGAATGGGGGATTCGAACCCCCGCGCCAGTTACCCGACCTAACGATTTAGCAAACCGTCCTCTTCAGCCTCTTGAGTAATTCTCCTAAATGGGCACGAGTGGACTCGAACCACCGACCTCACGCTTATCAGGCGTGCGCTCTAACCACCTGAGCTACGCGCCCAAGTTAAAAAACTTGGTAATTGAACAATGTTCAAAGCGGGTGACGAGAATCGAACTCGCGACAACAGCTTGGAAGGCTGTAGTTTTACCACTAAACTACACCCGCTTAGTATTAAAAGAAATGGCGCGAGACGGAATCGAACCGCCGACACATGGAGCTTCAATCCATTGCTCTACCAACTGAGCTACCGAGCCAAATTGCGGGAGCAGGATTTGAACCTACGACCTTCGGGTTATGAGCCCGACGAGCTACCGAGCTGCTCCATCCCGCGTTAATATGAATAAGGAGGATGTGGGATTCGAACCCACGCACGCTTTTACACGCCTGACGGTTTTCAAGACCGTTCCCTTCAGCCGGACTTGGGTAATCCTCCAAGATAACAATGGACCTTGTAGGACTTGAACCTACGACCACTCGGTTATGAGCCGAGAGCTCTAACCAGCTGAGCTAAAGGTCCAACAAGATCAACAATATAGCGGCGAAGGGGATCGAACCCCCGACCTCCCGGGTATGAACCGGACGCTCTAGCCAGCTGAGCTACACCGCCATAATATCGGGAAGACAGGATTCGAACCTGCGACACCTTGGTCCCAAACCAAGTACTCTACCAAGCTGAGCTACTTCCCGATCTAAAGCTTTCGCCTTATGCACCCTAGAGGAGTCGAACCTCTAACCGCCTGATTCGTAGTCAGGTACTCTATCCAGTTGAGCTAAGGGTGCTACTTTCAACCTTCGTATATGCCGAGGACCGGAATCGAACCGGTACGATCATTACCAATCGCAGGATTTTAAGTCCTGTGCGTCTGCCAGTTCCGCCACCCCGGCCTCCTCAAGCGAACGACGGGATTCGAACCCGCGACCCCCACCTTGGCAAGGTGATGTTCTACCACTGAACTACGTTCGCATTGCTTTCTTTATATAAAAAAATGCCGGCTACATGACTTGAACACGCGACCCTCTGATTACAAATCAGATGCTCTACCAACTGAGCTAAGCCGGCTCATTATTATTCTCTATGCGGGTTAAGGGACTTGAACCCCCACGCCGTAAAGCGCCAGATCCTAAATCTGGTGCGTCTGCCAATTCCGCCAAACCCGCAAAATTATGACCCGTACTGGGCTCGAACCAGTGACCCATTGATTAAAAGTCAATTGCTCTACCAACTGAGCTAACGAGTCTTAAAATAATTTTCATTACCTTAACGGTCCCGACGGGAATCGAACCCGCGATCTTCGCCGTGACAGGGCGACGTGATAACCGCTACACTACGGGACCTTTATGGGAGTTAACGGGATCGAACCGCTGACCCTCTGCTTGTAAGGCAGATGCTCTCCCAGCTGAGCTAAACTCCC
>OGSU01000353.1_pt1 | contig 22750 bp, 28 predicted proteins | sample 1573911 | NCBI WGS metagenome assembly OGSU01 (sample SAMN03295839, study PRJEB24534) | human gut metagenome | isolation source: fecal sample 7 from infant 5 | host: Homo sapiens | place: USA: Pittsburgh, PA | collected 2014-07 | reverse complement strand
ATTTAGGAGAATTAGGAGAGTGATTATAGTTGGACTCTAGTTACACGTTTGAGATAATTCTATTAGTTATAATGATTATATTATCAGGATTTTTCTCGATGTCAGAGACAGCACTTATGTCTTTAAGTAAGATAAGAATTAGGCATATGGTAGATGAAAATGTAAAAGGCGCAAAGCTTGTGGAAAATTTAATTGAAGACCCAAACAAGCTTCTGGGAGCAATACTTATAGGAAACAATATAGTTAATATAGGAGCATCGTCATTGGCTACTTCATTAGCTTTAAAGTTATTTGGAGGTAGTGATAAGGCTGTTACTGTAGTAACCTTAGTTATGACTATATTAATACTTATATTTGGTGAAATAACACCTAAATCAATTGCAAAACAAAAGTCAGAAAACGTATCATTATTTGTTAGTAAGCCTATTAAACTAGTGGTATCTGTTTTTAGACCGCTTGTTAGTGTATTTACTGGAATCTCATCTATATTTATTAGGCTTCTTGGAGGAAATCCTAAAGCGTCTGAGCCATTTATAACGCAGGAAGAATTAAAGACAATGGTTGGTGTAAGCGAAGAAGAAGGCGTTCTTGAAGATGTAGAAAAAGAAATGATATTTAATGTTTTTGATTTTGCAGATATGCAAGTTGAAGATATAATGGTTCAAAGAGTTGATATAACTGCTATAGATGTTGAATCCACATATAAAGAAGTTTTGGAAATAATAAAAATGGAACAATTTTCTAGAATTCCTGTTTATAAGGAAACTATTGATAATATTATAGGAATACTTAATGTTAAAGATTTGATAATAGCAGATATAAATGAAGAAGATTTTAAGGTTACAGATTATACAAGAGAGCCTTTCTATACATTTGAATTTAAGAAAATAACAGAAGTATTTAAGGAAATGAAAAAGAGTAAAAACCACATGTCTATAGTTTTAGATGAGTATGGTGGAACTGTTGGAATAATAACTATCGAAGATTTAATTGAAGAAATAGTTGGTGAAATAGAAGACGAGTATGACGATGAAGATGAAATGATTGAGGTAGTAAAAGAAGACGAATATATAGTAGACGGAAGTGCTAGACTTAATGATATAAGTGATCTTATAGGAGTAAGTATGGAGTCTGAGGAGTTAGATTCTGTAGGTGGATTAGTAATAGGAGAACTTGGAAGAATACCTGAAGAAAAAGAAGAGGTTCTTATTAATAACATCAGATTCGTTGTGGAAGAAGTAGATAAAAATAGGATTAAGAAAGTTAGAATATTTACTTAATGTATAGAGGAGGTTATTTAACTTCCTCTATAGTTATATAGGAGAAATAGTTTATGGACTTTATGAAGTATGCTTTAATAGAAGCTGAAAAGGCTATGGAGGCAGAAGAGATACCAGTTGGTGCTATAGTTGTGAAAGATGGCATTATTATAGGAAGAGGTTATAATCAAAAAGAAAAAAAGAGTAATCCTACTGAACATGCTGAGATTATAGCAATAAGAGAGGCTTGCAGTAACATTGGAGATTGGAGATTAAATGGATGTGAAATGTATGTTACATTAGAACCTTGTCCAATGTGTGCAGGAGCTATTTTGCAAAGTAGAATATCAAGGTTATATATAGGTACATTTAATAAAGATATGGGTGCTTGTGGTTCTGTAGTTAATTTAGTAGACAATAGAAGGTTAAATTCCTTTGTTAATGTTATATGGACTTATGATGAACGATGTAGTGATATATTAAAAATTTTTTTTCATTTAAAGAGGAATGGAATTTTACAGAAGAGGAGATTATAGTTTATGAACAACCCAATTGCATTTGAGTTATTTGGATTAGAAGTAAGGTGGTATGGATTATTAATAGGATTAGGAGTAATGGTTGCTTTAGCATTAGCTTATTTTAACTGTAAAAAGAAAAATTTAAGTTTTGATTTATTAACAGATGGATTTTTAATTGCATTTCCTTGTGCAATTATTGGAGCAAGATTATATTATGTAGCTTTTGAATTTGATAGGTATAGAAACAATCTTATAGATATATTTAATATAAGACAAGGTGGCTTGGCTATTCATGGTGGACTTATAGGAGCTTTTTTAGCTGCATATATTTTTGCAAAAGTGAAGAAGATAAATATATTAGAGTATATGGATGTTGTAGCTCCATCTTTAATTTTAGCTCAAGCTATAGGAAGATGGGGAAATTTCATGAATTCAGAAGCTCATGGTGGCTCTGTATCGACTGAATTTATAAGTCGTTTTCCTAAGTTTATACAAGATGGAATGTATATAAGAGGAAATTATTATCATCCAACTTTCTTATATGAATCAATATGGAATTTATTAGTTTGCGGAATTTTAATATTTATTTTGTATAAGAAAAAAGAAGGAACCGATGGAATTGTTATTTCTAGTTATATAGGATTGTATTCTTTAGGAAGATTCTTTATTGAAGGATTAAGAACAGATAGCTTAATGTTCTTTGGATTAAGAATAGCTCAGATAGTAAGTATATTAGGAATAGTTATAAGTATATTTTTATTAGTATATATTTATAGAAAGAAGAAGTAAAATTGAGGACTGTAGCAAATTGCATAGTATATTCAATTTGTGAACAATTCTTTTATAAAATCTTAAGGAAGAAATATTCTATTGAATTAGAATTATATCTATGATATTATAAGGAAGTATTAAAAACAATAGTATATCTTGGAGAGATGTCCGAGTGGTCGAAGGAGCACGCCTGGAACGCGTGTATAGGGGAAACTCTATCGTGGGTTCAAATCCCACTCTCTCCGCCAATGCCGTGCTAGATGGGGAGTTAGCGGTGCCTTGTAACCTGCAATCCGCTATAGCAGGATTGAATTCTCTAGGGAGGCTATAATGAGTATGGTCTGCCCTATGTAAGTGGTGTTGATAGTCGGGTCCCACGCAATGGAACCCATGAACCTCGTCAGGTCCGGAAGGAAGCAGCGATAAGTGGTCACTTTCGTGTGCCGTGGATTAATCTGGCTTGAGCTAACTGCATAGGTAACGCGTATGATTTATAATCGAACTAGGGTGCACGGTTTTATTATGTACACCTTTCTTAAAATAAAGGAAAGGCTTTTTTTATGATATACAAGAAATATTTAGGTTACTCTTCAATAGGATTAACAATATAGGACAATAGGATAAGAAAGAGAGGGAATTTAAGCTTTGCTTAAAATCCCTCTTTTTCTTATTGTCTATCTAAATTAATATATTCAAATTCTATTCCGTTTTTAGGATCTTTCTTTTCACCAGAAGAATAGGTGATTTTCCACTTACTAAAGTCTATATCAGGGAAATAAGTATCTCCTGAAAAACTTCTTTTAATTTTTGTAAGATATAACTTGCTACAATAAGGGAAAGTTGTATTGTATATTTCTCCTCCACCAATTACGAAGGCATTTTCACTATTATTTGCATATTCATTTATAACATCTTGAATATTATGTACTATTTCAACTTGATTAGAATCAACTTTATAATTTTCATCTCTAGTTATAACTATATGTTTTCTACCAGGAAGAATTCCAGGTAATGATTCAAAGGTTTTTCTACCCATTATTAGGGTATTATCCATGGTTATTTCTTTAAATCTTTTTAAGTCTTCAGATAAATGCCATAGTAGTTTGTTGTCTCCACCTATTAAGTTGTTTTCTGCTATAGCAACAATAATTGAAAGCATTAAACAGACACCTCCATTTTAATTGCAGGATGATATTCATAGTCTATTAATTTAATATCATCAATTGTAAATTCATAAAAGTCTTTTATTTCAGGGTTTAACCATAACTTAGGAGCAGAATATGCATCATTTGCTCTAGTAATTTGTACTTCCATACCCTCAATTTGGTTTTCATATATATGAGCATTATTAATTACATGAGTAAATAAGCCAGGCTTTAATCCTGTAACTTGTGCTAGCATATGAGTTAGAACTGAAAATTGAGCACTGTTAAAAGGAACTCCTAAAGGCATATCACCGGATCTTTGAATTAACATACAGTTTAGGTGACCGTCAGTAACATCCCACATAGTTAAGAAACAGCAAGGAGCAAGGCTCATCTCAGGAAGGTCTTCCCAGTTCCAAAGATTCAACATCATTCTTCTATCTTGAGGATTGTTCTTTAATGCTTCTATTAGATTATCTATTTGGTGAAATTTTTTTACTTGGTATCCATAGGCTTTACCGATAGTACCATCTTCACCTTCCCATTCATTCCAAATCTTAACGTTCATTTGTCTTAAATCTTCAACTACATTAGATTGCTTTTGATAAATCCAAAGCATTTCTTTAACGGCTGTTTTAAAAGCAACAAACTTAGTTGTTAGGATAGGAAACTCTTTTTGAAGATTAAATTGCATTATTTGATGTGGCAACTTATACGTAGGCATTCCAGTTCTATTATTATCATAATACCCATTATCTAGAATGTCTTTTACTATAGATAAATATTTTTCATCGTAAAGACTCATAATTAACCTCCCTAAAAATAGTATCTAAACTATTTTAACATATTAAATAATTATTTACTAATATGTTCTGCAGTAGTGTATAATAAGAAATGTAGGATTTAACAAGAGTAGAGAGGTGAAGACCTTGGCATATACAGCCTTATATAGAGAATGGAGACCTAAAAATTTTGAAGATGTAGTAGGTCAAGAACACATAACAACTACATTAAAAAATCAAATACAAAATGATAGAATTGCTCATGCTTATCTTTTTTGTGGAACTAGAGGAACAGGAAAAACTTCTACTGCAAAAGTTATGGCAAAGGCTTTAAATTGTCTTAATCCTGTGAATGGAGAACCTTGCAATGAATGTGAAATGTGCAAGAAGATAAATGAGGGATTAGCGATAGATGTCACAGAATTAGATGCTGCTTCTAATAATGGAGTAGATAAGATTAGAGATATAATTGATGATGCGAAATATCCTCCACAGGAAGCTAGATTTAAAGTATATATAATGGACGAGGTTCATATGTTATCTATGGGAGCAGTAAATGCTTTCCTAAAAACACTAGAAGAACCACCAGCTAACGTAATATTTATTTTGGCAACTACTGACCCTCAAAAGTTACCTATAACTATACTTTCTAGATGTCAAAGATTTGACTTTAAGAGAATTAGTAAGTCAGATATTTCAGATAGATTAAGAAAAATAGTAGGTGCTCAGGGAGTTTTAGCAGATGAAAAAAGTTTGGAGCTTATTTCCAGAGTTTCTGATGGTGCTATGAGAGATGCATTAAGTATATTGGATCAAGCAATTGCAATGGGGGATGGTTCTGTTAATTATGATAGCGTAGTTGGAATGCTTGGATTAGTAACTAATGAATACTTGTTTAATATAACTTCAGCAATAATAGAAAGAAACATACAAAAAGCAATGAACATTATTGAAGAAGTAGTTTATGCAGGTAAGGATATAAATTTATTTATTAAGGATTTAACAGGACATTTTAGAAATTTATTAATGGCAAAAGTAACTAATAATCCTGAAGAAGTGTTAGATATGTCTATGGAAAATATAAATCTTATAAAAGAGCAAGGCTCTAGAATAAGAGTAGAAGAAATAATGAGAGATATTAGAATACTTCAAGAGGCAGAGGGTAATGCTAAGATTAGTAAACAAGCAAGACTATATTTAGAATTAGCTACAATAAAAATGTGTAAAATTGAATATGATACATCTAGTGAAGTAATTCTTGCTAGAATAAATAGATTAGAAGAAGTAATAAAGAGTGGAAAGATACAAGTGGCTCAAGCACAACAATGTAGCAATCAGGATGATGAAGTATCTAATGTGCAAAAAAGAGTTGCAACACAAGATGTAATTAACAAAGAACAAGCAGTAACAGAAACTCCTGTTATTGAAGTGAATACTAATGCAACAACGTCTATTGGAGATATACAAAGAGCATGGCATGATATATTAGAAGCTTTAAAAGCTAGAAGAGCTATGGTTATATATGCCTCATTAATGACAGGAAGACCTGTAGCCTGTAATAATGGGATTGTTTTAATAAAATATGAAGAAGAGTATGCATTTAATAAAATAAGGTTAGAAAAACCTGATAACATAAAGGTTATTAATGAAGTAGTTTCAGAAGTAATGAGAGAGAGATTAAAGGTTAGATTTACTGTTGAAACTAAAGAAGAAGCAGAAAGAAACCCTGAAGAAGTTCTTTTACAGGCATTAGGAGAATCTGCATTAGAAATAATAGATGAATAAAAGATAGAATTGAATTAAAAAATACTATATAATATAAAATATATATTTTGTAAGGAGGAATTGATTATGGCAAGAGGTGGATTTCCAGGTGGCTTCGGCGGAGGAAATATTAATAACTTAATGAAGCAAGCTCAAGCAATGCAAAAGCAAATGGAAGAAATGCAAAAAGAAGTTGAAGCTGCTGAATTTGAAGCTTCAGTTGGTGGAGGAGCTATTTCAGTTCGTGTAAATGGAAAGAAAGAAGTTTTAGGAATTAACATAAAACCAGAAGTAGTAGATCCAGATGATGTGGAAATGTTAGAAGATTTAGTACTTAGTGCTGTAAATGAAGCTTTAAGAAAAGCTGATGAAGAAACAGCTAATAAGATGGGTAAATTAACAGGTGGTTTAAAGATGCCTGGTTTATTCTAGGAAATTATTTAAGGCATACAGGTATAAATTATTCCTGTATGCCTTTTTACTGAAAGGAATGAGAGAGATGGATTTTTATCCAGTAGCTATAGAAAAACTAATAGAAGAATTTGCAAAGTTACCCAGTATAGGACAAAAGACAGCTCAAAGACTAGCTCTACATGTATTAAATTTACCTGAAGATGAGGTTAAAGAATTTGCAGGAGCGTTAGTTAAGGCGAGAGGAACTATAAAATACTGTTCGGTTTGTGGGAACTTTACTGATAGTGACCCATGTGCAATATGTTCAAATCCTAATAGAGATAAGGGCATAATTTGTGTAGTAGAGCAACCTAAAGATATTATGACCATGGAAAAGGTAAAGGAATTTAATGGGCTTTATCACGTTCTGCACGGAAATATTTCTCCTATGCAAGGAAGAGGTCCACAAGATATTAGAATAAGAGAATTAGTATCTAGAATGAGAGAAGATATAAAAGAAGTTATAGTTGCAACTAATCCCAATATTGAGGGAGAGGCAACAGCTATGTACATATCTAAGATCTTAAAACCTCTAGATGTTAAGGTAACAAGAATTGCAGCTGGAATTCCAGTAGGTGGAGATTTAGAGTATGCAGATGAAGTAACTCTATCTAAAGCCTTAGAAGGTAGAACTGAAATATAATGTGGAAATAAAAAGGAGGGCCACAATTTACATTGGGCCCCTTAATAGATAGATGGGAGTTTTAGAAGTTTTGTTTGATAATGAGTGAAAAGCTTCTTATAGAATTAATATATGGGATATAGTGAAATGTGTTCCAAATTTTTTTGAGTACTTGTATACTACCTCTAAAAAATGGAAATAATCTAGATAAATAAGTTTGGAGGGGTAGTTGTGAATAAAAAGAATATAATTCAATATATTACAGGTATTAAGGAAAATGAAAATGAAGGATTAGATATTGTAGATGCAATTGAAGATGCCAAGGCAGAACTTGAAGCAGCAAGAAGCACATTCGATAATGTACAGGACTCAAAATTAATTGAACTTGCTATCTATGCTGAAGAAGTTGCATTAAAAAGATATGAATATTTGCTTTCTTTGGCGAAAGAAAGAGATATTAGAGTAAGTAATGAATATATATTAGATAGGTGCATAAGAATGGCAGAGTAAAGTAAATGGGGGGATTTTAATGGAAGAATTAACACAGTTAGTAACTATGAATCCAATAATATTTGGTATAGTAGGGCTAGTCATATTATTTATTATTTTAAAGTTATTTAAGTGGCCTTTAAAGATACTTCTTAATGGTGTATTTGGTGTTATTTTATTATACTTAGTTAATTTTATAGGTGGACAAGTTGGATATCCAAATCTTATTGGAGTCAACTGGATAACAGCTCTTGTAGCAGGATTTTTAGGAATACCAGGGGTAGCTGTTTTAGTAATATTTAAATTGTTTATGTAGTTTTGAGCTCACTTAATAGGTGAGCTTTTTTATTCTTTAGAAAATTATAGATTCAATTAAGTTGTGGGCAGCTTCAACAATTTAGTAATACATTAGTTCATTTCTTCATAAAGAATAAAAAAATAAAATATATGCCCTTGCAAGATTTTCCTCAGGCAAGCTTCGGAAACTCTAATGAGTAAGTTCTATTTACCAAATTTAAATTTGGAATATCACTTATGCAGATGGGCGAAAAAAATCGACGGCTCCACAGTCGCCTTGGCGATTTTTTATATAAATAATATAATTTAAGAATATGTTAAGAAAAAACTAAGGTTTTAGATTGTTTATTTTTAAGTATTGTTGTTTATCATTAGGATATAGAATTTTAGGAGGAGAACATATGAAAGTTTTAGAAGTAAAAGGGGTAAAGAAAAAACTTGGCAAAAGAGAAATTATTAAAGGTTTAGATTTATCTGTAAATGAAGGAGAGATTTTTGGTTTCTTAGGACCAAACGGTGCAGGTAAAACAACAACTATAAGAATGCTTGTTGGATTAATATCTCCAAATGAAGGGGAAATAGTAGTATGTGGTAAAAGTGTTTTATCAGAAAAAGAGCAAGCGCTTAAAAATGTTGGTGCAGTTGTAGAAAATCCGGAACTTTATAAATATCTTTCTGGTAGAGAAAATCTTATGCAAATAGCAAGGATAAGAAAAGTATCTAAAGAAGAAGTAGAAGAATTAATAGATTTAGTTGGTCTTAAAGATAGAATAGATGATAAAGTAAGAAAGTATTCTTTAGGAATGAAACAAAGACTTGGATTAGCTACTGCATTAATAGGAAATCCTAAGTTATTGATTTTAGATGAGCCTACAAACGGGTTAGACCCTTCAGGAATTATAGATTTTAGAGATGTTGTAAAGAAGGCAGCAAGAGAAAGAGGAATGGCTGTATTTATTTCTTCCCATATATTAAGTGAGGTTCAAAATCTTTGTGATAGAGTTGCATTTATAAATAATGGAGTTATTAAGTCTGTAGAAGATATTCATGATAATAGCATGGAAACTGAATTGGATAGTCTAACATTAGTTGTTTCAAGTAATAAGGAACAAGCTGTAAAAGTATTGAAAGACATTGGGTTCGTAAATTCATCAACAGTTATAGATGAGGAAATTCATATAATAGTTGAAACAGGAAAAACAACGGAATTATTAAAAGTATTATTAAAGAATAATGTGTTAGTTGAAGAAATTTATAAGAATAGAAAAGGACTTGAACAAAGATATATGGAGCTTGTTGAAGGAGGGATAAGATAATGATATTTACATTAATAAAAAATGAATTAATTAAGATATCTAAAAGATCTAAAACATGGATTGTATTTGCATTGTTTGCTATTTGTGTAGTTGGAATTGGAATTATAAGTAATATAGATGCAAAAAATATAGCTTACAATAATACTCCAGAGGGTAGAATAGAATCTTTAAATAGCTCTATCCAATATGCTGAGGATCATTTAAAAGAGTTAGAGACATACAAGGATAAGTGGGCAGAGGAAGCAATAGAGGAGCAAAAGCAATATATAATTAGCTTAAAGGAAGAGATTAAGCTTCAAGAGGAAAGAAAGAAGAATCCTGATGACCCTAATTTGTGGAGAAAAACATTAGAACAAGAAAAGAAAAATATTCAAGAAGTTTTAGATGATACAAGTTATCCTGATAGATATAAGACACATGAGAAACAAAGACTGGCAGAAATAAATTCATATTTAGATGCTGGAGTAAAACCAGTAGAAGAGTGGGAGTTCTATCCTACAAATGTTGGAATGCAATTTATGCAAGTTGTAGGTTTAATAATATTAGCAGCAGGTATTGCTGTGTTTATGAGTGATATTGTTTCAGGTGAATCTACACCAGCTACATTAAAGTTTTTATTAGTTCAACCAATTTCAAGAGCAAAGGTTATTTTGTCTAAGTTTATTGCAGTTGTTATTACAGTTGTAGCTATGATAGCTGGATTAGAAGTTGCTGCCTATGGAGTGATAGGAGCATTTACTGGATTTGATGCTGCTAAAATGCCTAAATTAATAGGCATGAGATTCCAATGGGATTATAGTGAAGTAGAAAAGTATGGAGCACCTCAATTAACACAAGTTGATGGTAGTGGAATATTATCAACAAGAGGAGATGCATTATTCCAAGGGTTTGCATTACAAATATTATTTATAATTGCATGCTGTGCTCTTATATTTATGATATCTACATTAGTTAAGAGTAGTATGATTAGTATGGCTATTTCAGTATTAGTCTGTGTAGCTAGTACTATGATTTGTATGATGTCCCCTTCTGTAGCATCTAAGTTTGGACATTTAATATTCTTAAACTATGGAAATACAGTTAGTGTTATAGATGGTAGTATATCTCAGATGTTTAATAATCCTAACTTCAGCATAGGCTTTGGAGTTGCCTTAATGGTTGGAACTATTGTTGTTTGTTATACAATATCCACTATTATATTTAAAAAGAAAGATATTCTAGCATAGGTAAAAATAAAGCTTCGCAAATGCGAAGCTTTATTTTTATTAATACTCTATATAAATATTATCCTTACTACCCCTTATTACAATTATTACTTCTTTTACTTCTATTATTATGTTAATCTATATTATATTGAAAGGTTTAAGGAGATGATTTTATGCCAGCCGGTACTGGAGTTAATTGTGGAGAATGCCCCGAAAAGAAGAATGGGAATTGTAATGGCGATGATACAAGATGCCTTTGCTATAAATGTCCTAGAAAGTTATCTCAATGTATGTGCGTAAAGTATTGTAGAGAAACTGAATCAGTTTTATATTTTGATGAAAATGAAAACCACTGGTAAAGATACTAGTGGTTTTTAGTTTTGTAGGTAGTAAATATAAGTAATTCATAAATAAATCTTAAAAATAAAAATATTTAAAAAAAGTATACCCAATTTCATAATAATGGTATATAATATACATTACAAGAACACTTGTATTTCATACAAATACATATGGGGCTTTTTAATTAGAAATTCAAGTGAAGCAATAAGTATATAGATAATTAGGGGGATGTTAAACATGCATAAGAAATTATTTATTCCTGGACCGGTAGAAGTACGTCCAGAAGTATTAGCCAAAATGGCTGAACCAATGATAGGTCATAGAAGTAAGGATGCTTCAGCATTACAAAGAAGAATAAGTGATAATATGAGAAAGATATTTTTCACAGAAAGTGAAATTCTTATTTCAACTACTTCTGGTAGTGGACTTATGGAGGGTGCTATAAGATGCTGTACAGCAAAAAAAGCAGCAGTATTTTCAGTAGGTGCTTTTGGTAAGAGATGGTACGAGATGGCAGTTTCAAATAATGTACAAGCAGATCTTTATGAAGTAGAAATGGGTAAGGCTGTTGATCCAGAAGAGGTTGATAAGGCACTTGCCACAGGAGAGTATGATTTAGTAGCAGTTACTCATAATGAAACATCTACAGGTATAATGAATCCAATTGAAGAAATAGGAGAGATAGTAAAAAAATATCCTGAAGTTGTGTTTATAGTAGATATGGTTAGTTCTGCAGCAGGAAGTAAGGTAGAAGTAGACAAGTGTGGCATAGATATTTGTATTACTTCAACTCAAAAGTGTATTGGATTGCCTCCAGGAATGTCAATTTGTACATTCTCTGAGAAAGCAAGAAAGAGAGCTGAACAAGTTCCTAACAGAGGATATTATTTAGATTTACTTCAATTATATAAATATATTCAAAAGAAGGATTACCAATATCCATCAACTCCTTCACTTTCTCATATGTTTGCTTTAGATTATCAACTAGATTATATCTTAAATGAGGAAGGTCTTGAAAATAGATTTGCAAGACATAAGGAAATGGCAAAAATAGTTAGAGATTGGGCAGAAAAGAATTTTGAATTATATTCAGATAAGAATCATTTATCAAATACAGTTACTAATGTTAAGAATACAAAGAATATAGATGTATCAGCATTAAACAAAGCACTTGGGGAAAGAGGTTTCCAAATTTCTAATGGATATGGAAGCTTAAAAGATAAGACTTTTAGAATAGCTCATATGGCAGATTGCAAAGTTGAAGATTTAAAAGAATTATTAAAGAATATTGATGAAATTTTAGGCTTATAAAACTTTGAGAGTTTAGAGTATTATCTAAACTCTTCAAAATTATATGGTAATAAGCAAAGATTAAGGGGGAATATATTATGATTAAGGTGTTAACAAACGACGGGTTAGAAGCTGCTGCTATAGAGAGTTTAAAAGCAGCTGGGGCAGAAGTAGTTAATGAGCATATAGAAGCAGATAAATTAGGAGAAGCATTAAAGGATTTTGATGCACTTGTTGTAAGGTCAGCTACTAAGGTTACAGCTGATGTATTAGATAAAGCTGAAGGCGGAAAATTAAAATTAGTAGTTAGAGCAGGTGTTGGTGTTGATAACATTGATATAAAACATGCTCATGATAAAGGTGTTACAGTAAAAAATACTCCTAATGCAAGTTCAGATTCTGTTGCAGAACTAGTATTAGCTCATATGTTTACAGTTGCAAGATTTTTAAATAATTCAAATGTAACAATGAGAGATGGACAATGGAATAAGAAGAAATATAAAGGGATAGAAATTGCAGGTAAAACCTTAGGGGTTATAGGAATGGGCAGAATAGGTAGATCTTTAGCTAAAAAGGCTACAGCTCTTGGAATGACTGTAATATATAATGATATATTTGGAAAACAAGATAACTTAGAATATGAGTTCTGTGATATTGAAGATTTATTAAAGAAATCTGACTTTATATCATTGCATGTTCCGTATGACAAAGAAAAAGGTTCAATAATAGGTAAAAAAGAGTTCGAATTAATGAAAGATAGAGCCTATCTAATAAATTGTGCTAGAGGAAATGTTGTTGACGAAGATGCTTTATTAGATGCATTAAACAGCGGAAAGGTAGCTGGAGCAGGTATAGATGTATTTGCTAAAGAACCTACAGCAAATGAAGCTTTAGTTAATCATCCTAATGTAAGTGTAACACCTCACATAGGAGCTTCAACTGAAGAGGCACAAATAAGAATTGGTGATGAGGTAGCATCAACTATAAAAGAATTCTTTAATTTATAAAATATTAGGGGGTAAAAGGAAGTGGCTATAGTTAAGGCGTTTAAAGGTATAAGACCAATTGAAGAATTGGCCTCAAAGATAGCAGCATTGCCATATGATGTTATGAGTAGTGAAGAGGCTAGAGATATGGTTATAGATAATCCATACTCATTTCTTCATATTGATAGGGCAGAAATAGACTTAGACCCTTCTGTAGATATACACGATAAAAAGGTTTATGAGAAAGCTAGAGAAAATCTAGACAAAATGATTGAAGATGGTCAATTTATTCAAGATGAGAAACCTTGCCTTTATATTTACAGACAGATAATGAACGGAAGATCTCAAACTGGATTAGTATTTTGTGCATCTATAGATGATTATCTTAATAATGTTATAAAAAAACATGAATATACAAGGGCTGATAAAGAATTAGACAGAATAAATCATGTTGATTATTGCGATGCGAATACAGGTCCAATATTTTTAACTTATAGAGAAGATGAGGTTACTTCTGAGGTTATTAAAGAATGGACTAAGGAAGGAACTAAAAGAAAACCAGTATATGACTTCATTTCAGAAGATGGAATAGGTCATCAAGTATGGGTTATAGATAATGAAATAATAGTAGAAGAAATAATAGCGTTATTTAAGGAAATAGAAAATCTTTATATTGCAGATGGTCATCATAGATCAGCATCTGCAGTTAAGGTTGGATTAAAAAGAAGAGAAGAAAATCCTGACTATACTGGGGAAGAAGAGTTTAATTATTTCTTAGCAGTAGCATTTCCGGATAATGATTTAATGGTTATGGATTATAACAGAGTAGTTAAAGATTTAAATGGATTATCTACTGATGAATTCTTTGAGAAGTTAAAAGATAACTTTATAATTACTGAATCTAAAGAAAATGTACAAATAAAACCATCTAGTAAGCATACATTTGGTATGTTTATTGAAGATAAGTGGTACTTGCTTGAGGCTAAAAAAGGAAGCTTTAATGAATATGATCCTATAAAGAGTTTAGATGTAGCAATATTACAAGATAATATTCTTACACCTATATTAGGAATAGAGGATGTTAGGATATCAGACAGAATAGACTTTATTGGTGGAATAAGAGGCCTAAGTGAATTAGAAAGAAGAGTTCATAAGGATATGAAGGTTTCTTTTTCTATGTATCCTACAGAAGTTGTAGATATAATGAAGGTGGCTGATACAAATCAAGTAATGCCTCCTAAATCTACATGGTTTGAGCCTAAATTAAGAAGTGGATTATTTGTTCATAAATTAAGATAATTGTCCATGAAAAATAAAGATTAACTATGAATAAAAAAGTTTGACTAAGAGAGAAAAGTGAATAAAAAATAATAGAAGTAAAGAGTGAGGAAAGTTAGGAATCACAAGGCTTTAGATAAGTTTTGAAACCTAAGTCCTTACTCTTTTTTTATTTGAAAATTCACTTTGATTTGAAGATTTTATAGTCAATCTTTATTTTACTTGAAATATTTGGTGGTTGGGGGTTAGGGGCTTTAAAGTAAGTGAGAGTGGGAGGGTGGAGGGAAGGTGGAAATAGATGGATGTATTCAGACTTTATTTTACGTGGACATAGATAGGAATGTTTTTTGAAAAGTGAGAAATAGATGAATAAAGGATAGAAAAATTATTTTGATAATTTATAAGTCTAGACTTGTGATTATAAGGGGTTTAGCAATTTTTGAGTAATTTTTAAGGTTTAGATTTGTATAAAAAAGATTGAAGGATATAAAAGAAAGATTGATTGAAGGAGAAAATAGATTAAATATAGAAAAATAAAGTTTGCCTATTGAAGAATATTATTTGCTTAAGGTTAAATAAAAATTGATTAATAAAAGAAAGATTGAATATATATTAAGTTTGTAAAACCTAAAATAACTTTATTGTATCTAAGTAACGTAAGGATAAAAATTATAAATCTAAAGGAGGATACAAAATGGTATTAGAATGTAAATTATCTTATAATGATAAATCTTATGGGAAAGGAAAGGCGTATATTGCAAGAATACTAGGGGAAGATCCTATCTATAAATTAAAAAGAAAGTTTATAGAAAAAGATATTGAGTATATAAATGGTAGCAAAACTACATGGTATAAGTACAAGTGGAGTTTATCAGAAAAAGGAGTATATGAGTGGTATGAAAATAATAACTTCAAAGCATATAGAGAATATTTTATATATGATAATGAATTAGATGAAATAAAGTTAATTAAAATGGAAGAAGTGATGAAAAGAATTAGTTAATTATAAGATAATGGATTTTTAATGTAATGCCTATGAAAAGAGTATGCAAATCTTTAACATAGGCATTATTGAATTTATTCCTCCTCCGAGAACTCGGAATTCAGTATTTCTTCGTAAAGTTTTTTAAGTTTTATAAATCTTTTTTCTTCTAAGAGTTCTAAATTACCACTTTCTAAAATTTTTTGAAGTGCTTGATTATCAGAAATGATTTTGGCATAGTCTTTAGAATCTTGCCAATTACTGGTGCTAATTAGAACAAATTGACCATTTCTTAATTTAGTTAAGCCTTCATGTTCACCCGGAGAACCACAAGTAAAATTATGTCCATCATAAAAGTCTAGGTTTGTAGAGTAGTTAACTCTACCTATTATTTTATTATCATCATCGTATACATTTATCATAAAATGTACCTCCTTTAATTTATAAATTTAATAACATAATGAAAACTTCATTTATGAAATTACTTTAGTATAACTCAGAAAAAAAGTTTTTTTAAAAGATAAATGTTAATAGTTTGTAAATAGTGGGTTCTGTTGCAATAAATAAATATTTACTTAGTATAAGGCTGACAATTTATTAAATATACGTTAGAATCACAAATAAAAAATATTTTAGGAGTAGAGTATATGGGAGATGTAATTAAATTAAGTATTAATGTATTAATAGATATGATAAGTTTAGCCAAGATAGAGTTAAGTGTGAAGACACATCATGATTTTGAAGATTTGCATTTTTATTTTGATGATACTAATAGGATAGAACTACTGTTTCTATACAGGGATAAACATTATCGAGTTGAAGTGGTTATAACAGAGGATAAATATTTGGATTATAGTTTTTATCAAGATGGTAGTTCATCAGAGGAATACAAAAGATGGCTTGATATAGTGTTTAAGAATGATTATGGAATTATAATATAGGAGGTAAACTTTATGGATAATATAATGGTAGAAATATTAAATGCATTTAAAATAAGTGCTTTAATTACAATTATTACGGCAATTTTAGTAGTTAGAATTCTAAAGGCAGATATTAAAGATAAAAGAGAAATAATTAATGAAAATATATTAAAATTAATAGAAAATGTACAATCATTTGATAGTGTCTATATTACAGAGAGAATATATTATATAGGTAAGAAATATGGTATTTTTAATGTAAAATGTAGTAGTGAAAACAATAAAGCAATTATAAAATATAGTTTTAAGAATATCATGTATTTATCTAATGTGGAAATTCAAGTTGATTATTAGAAGTAAGTAAAGTTACTAATGTATGTATCTATAATATATACTCACAAGAGTTATACATTATAAAGATAGATACAATTAGTAACTTTTTTTCTTTATACTATCTAAAGAATTTATGAAAGCAAGTACTGCTGCGACTTCATCATCAGATAATTTTTTGATTTTTTTAATTGTTTCTAATTTAATGTGAGTTAAATCATTAGCAACTAACTTTTCACCGGCTCCATCTTTAACCCATTTAGAAGAATATCCATAAGTTTCTTCTATTAATTTTGCTAAAGTATCACTAATAGTAACCTTTTTACCATTAACTAATAGGTTAACATAATTAGAAGTTATTCCAAGCGTATTAGCAAAATCCACTTGTTTTAAAGATTTTTCATTTAGAATACAACCTATTCTTTGTCCTAGTGTCATAAAATCACTTCCCTTCTATTTAAATAATTATACTTTAAATATATAACTGAGTCAATGAATACAAATATTGACATGTAACTTAGTTAATGGTAAACTTTGATTAAGTCAAAGTTGGAGGTAAAATTATGAAAGAAAAATTGGATGATAGAAGTAAATTACTTGAGAAAATTAAAAATATGACAAAAGAAGAGTTAGAAATAATTAATATATTTGTAAGTGGAATTGAGGCTGGTAAAGGTTTAGAGAATAAGGAAAAAGATATTAAATAAAATTTATAAAAAATAAAACCTAAATAGAATCTCATGTATCTAAGTAGTGAAAATAAAGTTTAGGAGGAAATAAGTTATGAAAAGAAAGGTTTTTAGTTTATTTATTGTTGGGGTAATGGCATTTGGTTTAATTGGGTGTGGAGGGCCAAAGGAAACAGATAAGAAATATCCATTTTTTAATGAAATGCAGATAATTAAAGTTAATGATGAAGAAAAGTTATCTTTAAAAATTAATGAAGGAGAGGTAAAGGAAAAGATAAATGGGTTATTAAATGAGTTTGAAAGTGCTGCGAAAGAAGGGACAACAAAGAATTTTGAAGTTATAGATAATCCAGTAGGAGAAGTTGATGGAACTGAAGTTTATTCTACTACTTGGCAAAATTATAGTAATCGTATGGGACTTAAAGTTGGAGATTCGCAAGGTGTTTTAGCATTTACAGTTAAGGATGATGCAAATTCGGATAAGAAAACAATAATGTTTACAATAGGATTAGCAAGCATGTATCAAACTAAGGAATATGATATTGATAAACATGATGCAATAATTGCAGAAGTTAATTGGTTGAATACACAAGGGTTTAACATAAATATAGAAGAAATAGAAACAAAGTTAAATGACATGTTAACTAGAGCAAATAATGGAGAACAAATAGAGAATGAAGTAATTAAATTAGATGAAGATGGAACTGAAATGACAATTAATTTAGTGAAGTCAGGAAATGGGATATATAATGCTGGTTTTATAATTAATGGATATAGTGTTTATTTAAATAGTTAGTAATAAAGAAAAATTGGTAGTAATGATTCCATTTAATTTATAGTAATTAGTAAAATTAAGAAGGGTAACAAGATACAAATATAATAATTTAAGGGGAAGATGTATGATGTTAAAAAAATTTTTAAGTTTAATGATAGTTGGGATTATTTCGGTAGGGTTAATAGGGTGTGGTACTAGTAGTGAGGTTGATAGAGGTTCTCATATAGAGGATAGTATAGAAGGAATACCTGAAGATGTAACCTATGCAAAATATAGGGGGGATATATCAGAAGGTGAAGTGGTAAAGGCAGAGGTTATGGTCGATGCTGATAACCTATCGGTTTTAAATGTTAGTATAAATGGTGTTTTAGATAATAATAGTGGAAGAGTAGGATTTATTGATACAACTGGAACAACAGATTTGAAGGTAGGTGATTGTGTTATTATAATAATAGCAAATAATCAAGGTAATGAGGAGCAAGAACTAGAGTATACATTGATAACAGGGCCAATGTCAAAAGAAGAAATCCATAAAATTAACTTAGAAGAGGAATCAATGAAGTATTTTAAAGAACAAGAAGAAAAGAAAGACTCAAAAGACGCATTAGAACAAAATAATATAAGTGAAGAAGATAAGATGACTGTAGGAAAAAGAATGAATGACAATAGGGATAGAGGATCAAAAGATGAGGGATTATGGATAACATTAAATGATCAAAGTATATGGTTTGTTCCTGAGTTAAATCAAGCATTCTTTAAGGCTAATTATGAAAATTTCTTAAGGGAAATAACTGTTGATTCTAAGAGTGAACTAGGAACTATAAGAGGAACTTTTGACGCAGAGGTAGTATTATCAGGTGAAAATAAAGTTGTAATAGCAATTAAACCATCGGATAAATATGAATATTATTGCTTGAAGGTTGATAAGAAATATTCAATTGGTGATAAATTTGATGTATCAATAGATAATGAAGGGAAGTTCTTTATAGGGCAATAGTATAATAAAATTAGAAATGAAAAAGATTAGAAACTTTAAAAAAGTTTCTAATCTTTTTTTAAAATTATAAAACCAAAGTAAAACCTTGTGTATCTTATAAATATAAAGAAAAAATAAGATATTTAGGAGGAGAGATTATGGCTAAAATAATTAACAAAAATAATCATTTACAAGAGGAATTAAAAAGGTGTTTGTGGTATAGGAGGATATCTAGAATTATAGGAATACCATCCTTATTACTAATCCTTCCAACTATGGGGATAACATTTATACCATTTTTAATTGCATTAGTTGTATACAATATTAATGATAAAAAGGCTAGAGTTTTAAGTTCTGGTTTAGAAGGAGAAAATAAGGCAAATTCAATTTTTGAGAAATTATCAGATGATTATTATGTTTTAAGTGATTTGAATGTGAAGGTAGGTAATAAAACAAGCCAAATAGATAATATTGTAGTAGGAAGTAATGGAATATTTGTGATTAAGACTAAAAACTTAAATGGATTAATAGAAGGAAATGAAGATGATAAAGAAATAGTGCAGCATAAAGTTGGTGTTAAAGGTGGAAAGTATAGCAAAACATTTTATAATCCAATAAAGCAAGTTAGCACACATGTATATAGAGTTTCAGAAGTGCTAAAAAGATATAATCTAAATAAATGGGTACAAGGAGCAGTATATTTTACAAATAGAAATTGCATAGTTGACATAAACTCTACTAGGATACCAGTATTCTCTGCGGCAGAAGAAGGAGATAAAGAAGTACTTAATTATATAGTTAATTATGATAAAAGTAATACAAGTATTACACAAGAAGATAAAATTAAGATTGTAAGTATTTTAAAAGAATTTTGTATAGGTGAGAATATGGAATCTAACATAATAATGCACTCTAAAATATCAGATATTGAATTTAATAATTATTCAAATTTTAATGATGATAGTTTAAGGATACAGCAAGAAATGTTTGATAGAGAACTTATGGAGTTTTCCATAAAGTCCGTTACACCATTTGATCATGGAGGGTTTGTTCAAGGAGAAGGATTTAACCCATCAGATACCATGGCAAGCGAAATGTTTCATATGAATAATAATATTTGATCCTAATTTTGAATGAGATTTTTGGAGATGATGAGTATGAATAACCTTGAATACAATAAATATTTACTAACATTAATAATAAGAAAAGCCTTAGATAAGGATAGACTTTCGCCAGAATTAGAAAGAAAAATATATGCTCATATAAAAATTAATTTAAAAGATAGAGATACGTCATAATATTGACACACTATATGGATGTTGTTACCATTAAGTAAGAAGAGTTTATGTAAGGGGTAACAGTATGGATAAAAGTGAGTTATTAAAACATATAGAGTCATTTAAGGGTGGAGATAAAAGTAAATTTGAGATTATATATCTAGAGACAAATAATAGGCTATATAATTATATATTTTCTTTGAGTGATTCTTTAAATAATGAGGATTGTATTGAGTTAGTACAAGAAACGTATATACAAGTTAATAATAAAATAGATACATTAAAAGATTGCAGAGCATTTTATTCATGGATGTTCATGATTGCAAGAAATAAAGCACTAAGATATTTAGATAAGAGGAAAAAGGAAGTCTTATTATCTGAAGATGGACAAGGTATATTTGATCAGCAGAGTGAAATAGATATAGATCTTTTACCAGAAGATTTATTGGATAGTAAAGAAAAACAAAGAATGATTTTAGATATAATTAATTCACTTCCAGAAGAACAGAAGGAAGTTATTTATTTAAGATATTACAATGGACTATCTGTAAAGCAAATAGCAGAAAAATTAAATATATCTGATGGAACTGTAAAGAGCAGGCTTAATTATGGAAGAAAGAAAATACAGGTAGAGGTAGAGGCTCTAGAAAAGAAGGGAACAAAACTTTATGGTCTTACTGGCTTACCAATTATTCTATTTCTTCTTAGATACGTTTTACAAGGAGAAGGAATATCAGCAGCAGATTCACAAAGTATCTTAAGTAATGTAGTTAATAGTACTAGTCCAGGATTAGGGGAAACAGAAGTAATTAACAATAGTAGTAATATAAATAGTGAATCATCTAATTCTTTTGATAGTGGAAAAGGGTTAGGTGATAAAGAGGTAGTTAGGGAAAGTTTGAAAGCCACTGGAAAAGGTGTTGGGATGAAAGCAATTGCTGCAGGAGTAACAACAGCCTTATTAATAGGAGGAGGAATATTCGTATATAATAATCAAAAAAATGGTTCTAGTACAAGTCCAGTTATTCAAGAGGAAAATAGAACAGATGATGGAGAAAGAGAGGAAGATGCTAGCAAGGACGAGATAAGACTTGAAATTGATTGGTATAAAATATATGTTCAAGAGTTGTATGATTTAGCAGAGACAGGCAACTTAATATCAAGAGATTCATCAGAAACATGGACAATTGATTATTTTCTTAATGAGATACAACTTATAGATAATGGATATAGTGAACCATACTATGATTCTGTTCATCCAATATGGAGTGTTGATAGTATAAATGATATTAGTCTTGAGGTTAAAAATGTGATTGATGCTAAAAAAGAAGTACTTGAACTTAAAGAATTTAATGATAAAGAGAAAGAAATATTAAAAGAATGTGATGAAATGATTGCGTACTTTTTAAGTCATCAGGAGAAATTAGATGCTTTAAACGATAGGCTTAAGATAGTAGCAAATCATGATGGTAATGAAAGAGCAAAAGAAGCAGCAGTTGAATTTAATCAGAAATATGAAGAGTATAAGAAGTTATTAGAAAATCTTAGATAGCAATTTGAAAGATTTACCTTGTAAAGTAAGAGGTAAATCTTTTTTTATTTCTAATAAAAAAATTTGAAAAGCAATAGAATGATTAAATACAATATATGTAAATGAGTAAAGGAGTGATTAAATATGGAAAAATTAAAAATAAATTATGATGGTAAACATATAAAACGAAATATATATATTTTAATAAAGAACATAGAATATATAAGAATTAAAGAAAGAGAAGATAAGGTAGATAAGTATTTAGAGGAAGTAATTGTGTTTAGCAAATCAATAAGGAAAACTATAGAATATGATGTTTATGATATATATGAGGACTTTGATTGTGAGATAAAAATTGCTTTACAAGAATTAATTGCTTTAGCAGATAGTTATACTTTAGCAGTTAAGTATTTAAATATTGAAAGTGATAATGGTATGAAATATAAGAAAAAGATGAAGGATATGATGTTGGATAAAGTTGATGCATTAATGAATATTTTTGAATAAAAAAGTGATTTATAAATCAAAAGCGATTCAAAAATCGAAACCCTTATAGGATGAGATATACAAAAATGATTTGTGAATCGGTTTTTATAAGATTTAAAATAAAAAGTTAAAATATAATAGAAAAACTTGAAAAGTCATAATTAAGTAAACAATAATATAGTTATAGCAATATTTAATTTATATAAATGGTATTTTAAATCCTAGGACTAAGGGTCCGATTAATCCTTCATATATAATATATAATAT